>Ga0187893_10000530_pt1 | contig 98342 bp, 189 predicted proteins | sample MA1701074metaG_FD_139574 | JGI IMG/M metagenome (GOLD analysis project Ga0187893, IMG submission 139574) | White microbial mat communities from a basaltic lava cave in the Kipuka Kanohina Cave System on the Island of Hawaii, USA - MA170107-4 metaG ...
AAGGTGAAAACATAATTGGTTGAAAGTAAATCGGTTTTATTTTCATTCTATGCTTTATTAGGAATAGCAATTCTTTGTTTTATAATTTTCCCTTTTCCTTTTAACTATTTAATTGGAATGATAATAATTTACTGTGAAGTAATAGTGCCACAAAAATTTTTGAGAGTGAGAAGTTAATGGCTTTTATTGATATGTGTCTTATTTGTGGTGAAAATACAACTGCTCCTTGTTGGCATAAATCACGATACCGTTTAACATCACAGGAGAAAAGTTCTTAATGAATCATTGTTATGAGGATAATTGTTCAAATGAAGCGGTAGTACAATGTAAGTTATGTGAAGGCGAATTTTGTAATGAACACTATCAACTTAATCACCCAAAAGGAGTTTGTATTCATTATTGATAAATAATACTAACGGTAAAAAGAAGGAACAGATAATACAACCAAAAAACGAGTTTCTTCTTTGGCTTAATAGTGATTCAATGGATGATAATGCTGAAAGAGCAACTAAAAGAAAATACAAAAGAATGTTAGAAAACGGAGAATTAGAATTTGTAGAACCATTTCCTAAACTATCATCACTGGCACAAAATTTTTGGGAAATGGCGAAAACAAGAGATGAAATAGTTTCAAAAGGAGCAGGCTATAATAAACATGGAAATAAAAAAGATCCTTGTGGTAAAGATACAAAAAGATTTTGGTTCCTTTTAGGATATTTTCAGGGTAAACAGGAGAAAGGTAATTGACAACTGATACCAAATGTTCTCATGAATATTTTTTTGTTGCTAAATTACATGATATGCCTAGTAGTGTTTTAGAATGGACTTGTTGGAAATGTGGACAAAAGGAGTGAAAAATGCCTGAAGATTACATGAATGAACCTTGTCCAAAAGGCGGAAAGCATGATTGGGATTTGGTTGGGTACTCAAGCGGAGGAATATCGGATTGGGCAGGCACACTTTTGGAATGTACAAAATGTAATAAAAAAAATGGAGAGTTTGTAAATATAAAAACAGGGGAAAGGAAGGTGTTTAATAAATGAAAATAATAACAGTTGAATCATTAATGAAAGAACATCTTGAAATGACACCAAAAGACATGTGGTGGGAATTGAGATGTATTGAAGACGACGCAGAGATTCAAAAGAAATGGCAGACAACATTTCCACAAATGATGAATCAGATAGATTTACTTGTTAAAGAGAATAAGATACTATTAGACAAAGACGGAACGTATATTTGGTTAGTGCCAAGTAAGAAGTTTTTAAAAGCAATGAAAGACGTGGTGGAACTATAATGTATTTAACTGAATTTAAATGTGGTAAATCCACATGCAAGGGACAACGAATGAGATACAGACAGGAATTTGAGGAGGGTTATTAATGCCAATAATATGTTTGAATTGTAATAAAGAATCCCCTCATTGTCATTTTTGTGCGGTTGATGCCACATATACAAAAGGTGTAATTTATATCAGATATTTAGTGAATGATAAATGGGATAATGTTCCTATTTGTAAGGACTGTTGGGACTTGGAGAGGTTTAGGAGATAAACATAATATGAATAATAAAAAAGATGAAGTTTTAGTGGGATTAGGTTGTCTATCTTTAATGATAGTATTTGCTTTAGCATATCTAGGAGGTTACACATAATATGAATAATGTAAAATATCCCACCTGTTGGATTTGTGGTAAAGAAATGTGTCCTAATAGTTTACAATTAACAACTGCAGAGTACTATAAACCAGTTATAATATCTTATAGGTGTCCTTCTATTCACGAAACAAAAAAAGGTCTTACAGTAACAATGATTTTAACAAATGGAAGTAAAACCAAATGAACCATCAAGAAAATGTACAAGGTGTGGGGTAAATAATGCCATATGTAGATCAAGACACTAGAGAAAGGTTGGATGAAGATGAGTTTCCACTAAATGCTGGTGAGCTTAACTATCTATTCACAAAACTAATAATCGGTTATATTGCTTCAAAGGGAGAATCATATCAAACTTATAGTGACATTATAGGTGCACTTGAGGGAGCGAAATTGGAATTATATAGACGCAAGATAGGTTTATATGAAGATAAAAAGATTAATGAGGATGGAGATGTCTACTAAAAACAAATTAATAGATAAAGAGGTAGATCATTAATGGTTAGTTATAAAACACTCTATACATCTATGGTAAATAAAATAGATGAGATGGATAATAAACTATATTCAAGAAATATTCAATTAGAAAAAAGAATGAGAGACAAAGTTAGAACAAGTGGACTTCATTTATCAAGAAAGGATGAATATTACATGAAATTATGGGGGAGAGAATATCATGACAATCAAAAAAGGATGACAGTACTTTTAAATATAAGAAAAGTAGGAGAAATAAAATTACCAAAAGAAAAGAAAATTAGAAAAATTTCAACAGTACAACCATTAATGTTTTGTCACACATGTAATAGGTGGGTAAAACGAAGTAATTTTAATGAGAATAAAAACACGTGTAAATATTGCACAGGTGAGAATAAAAAATGAGTTATTTAATATGTCCTCATTGTAAGAAATTAATCAATAATGCAGAGTTTCTATTAAAGGAAAGGAAGGTGTATGATGAATGAGTCGGAATGATGCAGGAATTATACTAGCTGTTTTATCATTAGCAACAGGATTTTTATGGGCATTTAATATAATAGAATATGAAAGAGCAGTATTAGCAATTATGATCATGATAGTATTTGGGTTAATTTATATCGGTACTTGTTGTATGGGAATACTCGACGAAATAAAAGGTAAGAAGTAAAACATGGAAAACCAATTAATATTAGGAGATTGTTTAGAAAAGATGAAGGAATTACCAGCAGAGTCTATAGACTTGATTGTAACAGATCCACCTTACGGATATTCATTTATGGGAAAAGATTGGGATAAAGTGGTAGTTGGAGTACCAACATGGAAAGAGTGTTTAAGAGTTCTAAAACCCGGGGGATTTGCATTTGTAATGAGTGCTCCTAGACAGGACGTATTAGCACGTATGATGATTAACTTAGGTGATGCTGGATTTGAAACTGGGTTCACTTCTATTTATTGGGCCTATTCTTCAGGTTTTCCAAAATCTATGAACATGGGAAAAGCAATAGACAAAAAATTTGGATTAGAGAGAAAAGTTATTGGATACAATGAAGAATGGGTGAAGAAAAACAAAGCCAATGTTATTTCAGGTCAATCTAATATGAATAAAAATGCACAATTAAAAGGACTAACATCAAAAGAAGCAGGATTTCAAAATCCACAAAAGATAGGAGAAATAACAGAACCAGTATCCGAAGAAGCAAAAAAACTAGACGGAAGTTACTCTGGATATCAGCCAAAACCAGCCCTAGAGGTAATCCTAGTGTGCATGAAACCACTTAGTAAGAAAAACTATGTTGAACAGGCACTTTATAACGGGAAAGGAATAACATGGTTAAACGATTGTAGAATACCATATACAAGTAAAGAAGATATGCCAACACCAAAGATACAGGGAGATCGAGGAGATGATACAGTATTCAATAAAAACACCTGTGGATTTAATAAACCAGTGGAACTTGCTCCAAGTGAAGATGGGAGATTTCCAGCAAATCTCATTTGTGGAACCAGAATAGATTATGACATCAACCAATTATTAGAATTACAGTGGGAGTTAAAAAATGAGAAATCCTAATACTAGATGTAGTGTTTGTGTAAAACAATTATATAGACGACCATTTGAATTTAAAGATAATAAAGAATTTTGTTGTAGGCCATGTAGGAGTAAATTATATCAAAATAAACCATCTATCTGGAAATTCAATCTATCTCTTGGTCGTGGATGGAATAAAGGAATGTCTAAACTTAATGGCGACGTTCTTAGGTATGGCAAACCAAGAACCGAAGAAACAAAAAAACTAATCTCAAAATCACTTACAGGAAGAACATTCTCAGAAACACATAGACAAAACATATCAAAAACCAGAATAGAATTATATGATAAGATAGGCCGTAAACCTAACCGTACTTACAAATGGGATACTAAATATCAACAATGGCGACAGATGATCTTGTCTCGTGATAATTTCACTTGTCAGAAATGTGGTTCAAAAGAAAATCTACAAACACACCATATTAAGAAATGGGTTAATTATCCAGAATTAAGATATGATTTAGATAACGGTTTGGCATTATGTGTTTTTTGCCATAGGAAAACTGATACGTGGGGAAATAAGGGTGGCAAATAACTATTTTGTAAAAACTAAAGGAAAAATCAAACTAACACCTATTGGTAAATTTACCTTAGACTATTTTGGATTATCATTAAATGATTTGAAAATGATGTCTAGTCATAGTCTGATTGAACTCACAAAAAAATTTAGTGGTGCTTTAGATATTGGTAAGAAATTTGAAGTATCTGGAACAGCAAAACTAGGGAAAAAATGTAAAAGATCACCCAATAACTCTAAAATATTACCATTCAAACAAGAATATCAATCTAATATACCAAATGATCAGGGAGAATTTTCTAGATATTTTGATTTAGACAAATGGTGGGCTAACTTTATAATTACGCCAAAGGCAAGCAAAAGTGAAAAAAATAAAGGATTAGAAAACTTTGAAAAGAAAGACGTTCAACCAGCAGGATTAGTAGGTGCGATTGCAAAGGGAACAGAAAAACCAAGACAAGCAAGAGCAAACAATCATCCAACGGTAAAACCAATTAAACTAATGTCTTATTTAATCACATTGGGCTCACGCGAAGGCGACATTATATTAGATCCATTCATGGGTTCAGGTACAACATGCCTGAGTGCCACCTTATTAGGAAGGAAATATATAGGGATAGAACGTGAAGAAGAGTATTGCAAAATAGCAGAGGGAAGACTGAATGGAATGTCCATCGAACAAAGTAATACTAGGTAATAATATTGAAGTAATAAGGGAAATTCCTAGTAGTTCTATAGACCTAACTATCACAAGTCCTCCGTATGATAAACTAAGAGATTATAGTGGGTATTCATTCGACTTCGAAACAACGGCAAAAGAGTTACTTAGGTTAACCAAACAAGGAGGAATAGTTGTTTGGGTTGTTGGTGATTCTGTTGTTAATGGTTCAGAAAGTGGAACAGCATTTAGACAAGCATTATACTTCAAACAAATAGGATTTAATTTACATGATACAATGATATACGCTAAGGAAGGTTCGGCTCTTCCAGATCCAACTAGATACGGACAACGATTTGAATACATGTTTGTATTAAGTCGAGGAAAACCAAAAACATTCAATCCAATAGCAGATGTGGCGAACAAACGATTTGGTGAAGTCAAATCAAATTGTACAGTGAGAGAAAAAGATGGGATAACATATCCGCGAGCAACAAGAGTAGTACCTGAATTTTCCAGAAGAAGTAATATTTGGAGTTATTTAGTAGGTTATATGCATACAACCAAGGATAAATTCGCCTATAAACATCCCGCCATGTTTCCAGAAGAATTAGCCAAAGACCATATTATATCGTGGTCTAATGAAGGGGATTTGGTATTCGATCCATTCGCAGGAAGTGGAACCACACTTAAAGTTGCGAAAGCATTAAATAGGCGATATTTAGGAATAGAAATATCAAAGGAGTATTATGATATAATCATGGAGAGACTAAAATGAAAATCTCAAAACGTTATGGTAAAATAACAAATTTTGTATTTAAAAACGATGATTATTTTGGCGAATTTAATCGTATAACTAATGAAATAAACATAAACTTAAAAGGATTCACATACGGACATCACATAAATAACGGTAAAACCCATGTTAAACATCGTACAAGTATAGATAAGATAATTGATGGTATTATATACACTGATATTCATGAACATATTCATCGTATTCAGCATAAGATACATCCATGTAATTATTTAGAAATGGAGATAATTATATATAATATGATTGGAAATGGAAAAAACGGATGGTTTAATGTTTATTATGAGATACCAAATAATCCAAAATGGATAAGAACATTAAATCCGGAATATGGCAATATAGACGGTGTGTTTAAATGACTTTAGATTCTTTTTTAAATCCGCATGATTTTGTTCCACCAGAAGAGGATCATAAACCTGCTGGTGATGTATTGGATTCTAACAATACACCACCACTGATAAAAGATTCAACAGTAGAAAAAACTGATTTAGTTAATCAGGTAATTCATGGAGATTGCATAGAAAAAATGCAATCAATACCAAGTAATTATGTTGATTTAATTGTAACAGATCCTCCATATCTAATCAATTACAAAACGAATCATAGACAAGATAAGGAACATGATTTTTGTACGCCAATACAAGGGGATACAGATAAATTACTAATTGCCAATTATATAAAACAATGTTGGCGAATAATGAAACACGATACAGCAATGTATATGTTTTGTAGTGCAGATAAGGTAGATTTCTTTAAACAGGAACTGGAAAAATGGTTTAATATTAAGAATATGATAATATGGGTAAAGAATAACTGGACTGCTGGAGATTTGGAAGCTTCATTTGGAAGACAATATGAGATTATATTTCTTGTGAATAAAGATAGAAAAAAGATTAACGGTAAAAGGATAACAGATGTTTGGTTCTTTGATAGAGTTGTAGGCAATCAACAAGTACATCAAAATCAAAAGCCAGTGGATCTTCTAACCCAATGCATTGAAAAACATTCAAATGAAGGTGAATTAGTATTTGATGGCTTTGGTGGTTCAGGTTCAACTGCTATAGCATGTTTGAAAACAAAGAGAAACTACTTAATAATCGAAAAAGAGGAAGCATACATTAATATTATACAAAACAGGATAAAGGAGGGAGAATAATGGATTATAGAGGAATAGATGAAGAAGTACTGAATAGACAAGCAGGTTATGACATATTAACTAGAAAACAATTAAAACAAATGTGTAATGCTCAGTGGAGAGAAATATATGGTCACAACGTTATATATGATGGAGATGAAAAGCCCGATTATGAGGATGGCACATGGAACTAGGTAATGCTGTATTTGGTAATTCGCGTGGGGAATATGATATCGATAGAGATAGGTTTCAAGATTTATTTTGTAATCTAATGGAAAGATATGGAATGTGTGACGAAATGGATAATCCAAAAACAATTATAACAAAAGACTTTGAATTAAGACCATATTATTGGGATGATTGTACTTGCGATGGTGAACAAGCAGATATAGAATGGTGTAAAGCAAATAAACACGAAGACACATGTTATCAAACAGAAGTGGGTAAGTTAAAAGAAAAAGATCCAAACCATTATACTGTATATGGGTTTTATGACACTCAAGAGGTTCTGGATTTGTTAAAGAAACACAATTTACCAAAACAAGGTTGTGCAGTTCACTGTGATTGTTCATATAAAAAAAGATGGCATGATTTTCTTGAATCAAGGGGAGGTTATCACAGAGCAGATTGTGAAGTAATACAACCTAATTTCTTTTATAAACCGTCTAATCTAAGGATTATGTGGTACAAATATCCACTAAGAGATTCTTATTCCAATAGACCATTTGATGAAAAAGAACTAAAAGAAATATTTGCAAGTATAGGATATCAAAATGAAGATTAAAGCATATGGTAAGATTCGCGACATAGAATTTGAAATAAAGAACGCAAAAGGAACGCCAATAATGAAAGATGGAAAAAAGATAGGAGAAATTACCGACATGTACTATGAAGATGGAGAACTTAGGTTTGAAGGGATGTTGAATGAGGGCGAATCATTACCTGAACTGAGTTTTTTCTATAAAAAGGAGGACGAAAATGAGAAACCAATTTGAGTTAATTGCAGGAAAATGGAAAACAAAAGCTAATATTTATCATGGGAAATACAGACCAACTCTAGGTACTGGAAGACCAAAGCCACATCCATATAAACTCGAAGGAGTGTTTAAACACATGTATAAAAATTCAATGTATTCATATTATATTGGAAGATACAAACATTTTACGCGAATAGATGAAAGTCATGCAGTATGTAAGTTGTGTTATACAAAGGTTACTTATACAAAACACACTAGTGGAAAATATCTTTATGATAAAATATTTAATGAAGAAGATGGAAAAGAACATAGAGTAAAGATCAAAGGAGTATATGTGTGCCAAGTGCCCGAATCAAAACCAGTAACAACAAAGCCAAAACGCAGGCGAATAAAAGTACGACATGATCCAGAACCAGCATTGACGATTGAAGATGGTGAAATACAATGTTTCAAATAGACGATAAAGACTTAGCAGAAATCCAGATGCAACAAGCAATTAAGGATAGACTACCAGAAATGCAACGAATTGCCAAACAAACTCTCAAATATGCACAAGTCGGGATAAGCGGATATAGGAATGCAACTGCATTATTGGCTATGAATCATGAAGGGGTATATTCAATATTCGAAGGATGCAATATCGAACTATCAACAAGCACAGTAATCCACGGGGAAAGAATGGCTTTATTCCACGCCATTTTACATGGATTTACATATCCAATAGCAATAGTTTTAGCGACGGAAGGAAAAAACCCCGTACCCATGTGTGGTTACTGCAGGCAAGATTACATGTACATTAATCCACAGTTAAAGATATATCCACTATTCAGCGACGGAAAAATTGAAGGGGAATACATTCTCATCAATACATTAATAAAGCCCTACATGTCTAAAGGAAAGATAAGCCATGAAAATTTGTAGTAAAGAATTTGTCAAAGCAGTATTTTGGGCTAGCTTGGAACAAAAAGGTGTTTTTAAAAATCTAACGGATTTTGAAAGAAAGAGACTTGTTAAAATGGCAAACGATGATAAATATGGTTTGAATATAGCACTTGATTACGCACACATGATTATTCAAATGGAATTGGATGAGAGAAAAAATGAAACTAACTAAAGAAGATATTAGATTATTCTATCCCGAATATCTTAATTCTCCATATTTAACAATCGAAACCAATTCACCAAAGAAATTAAGAGATCAAATCCTACAAAACCAAGAAATAGTTACTGTTTTAAATTATAAAATAAATATGATGGAGAACGCAGAAGTAGATGTACAGAACTGGTTATCAGAAGAAGGCCATAAAATACATTCTGCTTTATTATATCATTTTAAACAAATATTAGATGAAGCCGAAAAGAATTTAAATGGATATTATGATGATTTGTAAAAATAAAAACTGCCCTAATAGAGAAGATGCGGAGAAATGGAGAAAGATAGCAAACCATAAGCATTTTGCACGCTATAAAAAATGTCAAATATGTGATGACGTAATGTCTAAACCAATAGATGGTAATGGTTCAGTAGGAGTAAAAGGCGGACTACTTTGTACTATTTGTTGGGAGTGTGAAGGATTAAGAGAACGATTAAAGAAACGAATTGAAGAATGTGAAGATAAATCAGATTTTGAATCAGTAGGAGAAGTAGAATTTACATATAGGTTAGAAAATGAACTTCAAAAAATTCTTAGAGAAGGATTTAGTGAAGAAGTAAAAAAATCAAGTTTAAGAATCAAACATGAGAAAATAGATAAAGATGGAGAAAAATAAATGACTACACAAGAACAGGTATTGAAAGCATTAACAGAAAATATTGAATATATGAAATATCTTAGAGATAAATATGAAGAAGAAGGGAATACACAATTTTCAAACGAGTGTCATTTAATTTGGTATTGGTTAGCATGTTCATTAGATGGAATATCATTCAAACCTAAGACTTTTCAGGTGAAAAGTTCCTAATGGTAAAAGCAGAAGATTTAGAATGGGCTATTGATCAGTTAGCTACACAAGTAATATATAGAAAAACAGGTGGTGAGTTTGGTTCTGCATATGAAGTTTTAGAATATTTACAACAATGCCAAAAGGATTCTATAAAATGGAAGCAACATCAGGAGAGTGAAAATCTTCTATCTAGAACAAAACAGGAGATTAAAGAATGATAATATATGAAGAACTTGCTAACAATATGGCAGTATTGTTAACTATATTAGCAGGATTATATTATATAAACAAGTGGAGGAAAAGTAAATGAATGAAATTCAATGTAATAGATGTAAAATTCATTTCACACCTAATTCTCATGGAAGAACCATTAATAATAATTTTTACTGTCTTGATTGTCTTGGTTGGATGTCAGAAATATATTTAGAGAAACTAAAAGCTGAGCAATTAGCGGAGGGAATCTATAATTTGGAGTTGGAAGAAAAATGAAACCAATTAAAATAAGAGTACCAAATAAATCATATGATAAAGAATGGGAAGTATTAGATGCAGTAACCAAACTACTTAATAGATTCGAAAAAGATCCGAACATAAGTATTTACTGGGGTCAAGGTGGTAACTTGGATGATTGGAAAGAACCGGACTTTGGCAATCAAACCGGGTTATTAATGCTATTCAGAGTTTCATTAAAAGGTGAAGAAGCACTTAAGAAAGCAGAACTACTCTATAAGAAAGCATTAAGAAATTACAAAAGATATATTAACGCAAAAAAACTAGAAATACCAGCAGGATATTCTTTATTACTGGCAAAAATGGAACTCGATACAGCAATATCATATTTGAAACAAGTGTGATTGGTTTATATTGGTCTATTACTATTAATCAACAATGACTACTCCATTAATGTTATTATCTGCAAGATATGATGGGCAGGAAAACAAAGTAGTTTTAAAGTTCTATGATATTAATGAGCATAAGATAATAGATTGGGTTGATAATACAAACCACATGCCATATTGTTATTCAAAAACGGATGACTTGAGTGAGTTATTATTACGAGAAGATGTATTAGAAGTAAGAAAGGAAAAGAAGCGAGATGTAATACTTGATAAGGAAATAGAAGTAAATAAAATAATTGCGACAAATCCGTTGGCAATAGGTGGTTCAAGTAGTGCGATTCGTGATATAGTAAATACGTGGGAATCAGACATAAAATATCATCAAACATACCTTTTTGATACACAACTGATTATGGGAAGTTATTACACGATAGAGAACAATAAAATCATTCCATATAAGATGGACATACCTGAAAAGGTAAAAGCCGAGCTAAGTAAAATGTGGAACAGAACAACAGATGAACATATGGTGGATAAGGAAGAGTTTAAAACAAATGTTGGAAGATGGGCTAATCTACTTAATCAGCCGATACCAAAAATTAAAAGACTTGCAGTAGATATTGAAGTAGAGTCATTTGGAGCACTTCCAGATGCTAATAAGGCAGATGAAAGAATAACAGCAATAGGATTAGATGGTACTAATGATCACGAGATTTATGTATTAAGGCGTAACGTGGAAGATGGCGAGAATGTACTACCAAAAGAAGTAAAGATCGTTTTCTTTGATGATGAGAGATTAATGATAGAACAAGCTTTTAAACTAATGAAGGAATATCCTTTTGTATTAACATTTAATGGAGATAACTTTGATATGCCATATCTTTACAACAGGGCAAAGAACTTAGGAATATTAGATAAAGACAATCCATTGAAACCAATGAAGGATTCTGCTACACTTAAAGACGGACTTCACTTGGACTTGTTTGAAATATTCAAAAACCGGGCGTTGCAGATCTATGCATTTTCTGCCAAATATTCGGAATATGGGTTGAATGCAATATCAACAGCTCTTTTGGGTGAAACAAAAATAGATCATGGAAAGGACATCAACACACTTAACCACTACGAAATAGCTAATTATTGTTGGAATGATGCAAGACTTACACTTAAGTTAACTACCTATGATAATGACTTAGTCATAAATCTCCTTATACTTATATGCAGAATTTCACGTATGAATATAGATGAACTAAGCAGGGTTCGAATATCGCAGTGGATTAAGAATCTTCTTTATTACGAGCACAGAAGAAAAGGCGAATTAATACCAAAACTGCCTGAATTCATAGCTAGAGAACAAGGAACAGCAACAAAAGCAATAATAGAAGGTAAAAAATACAGGGGTGCTGTTGTGTTTGAACCACAGGCAGGAGTTCATTTTGGGGTAAAGGTAATGGACTTTGCTAGTCTATATCCAACAATCATTAAGGTTAGAAACATATCATATGAGAGTGTAAGGTGTCCACATGAAGAATGTAAAGCAAACGCGTTGGAAGGAACGGATCATTGGAGTTGTACCAAGAAGAACGGAATGTTATCATTGGTGATAGGATCATTAAGGGACTTAAGGGTTAATTATTACAGGGTTCTTTCACTCGATAAAACATTGCCAGAAAAGGATAGATTACAGTATAAGATTATTAGAGAAGTGTTAAAAGTATTTCTTAATGCATCATATGGTGTAACAGGGGCTGATTCATTTCCACTTTACTTTAGACCAACAGCGGAATCTATTACTTCAATAGCAAGGCACATTATATCAGAAACAGCAGAAGACTGTAAAGCAAAAGGAATTAACCTATTATATGGTGATACAGATTCACTCTTTACTAAACAACCTACTAATGAACAATTAAAGGCAGTTGTGGAAGAAGCAAAGAAAAAATACGGTGTAGAGTTGGAAGTTGATAAGGAATATCGATATGTTGTGTTGAGTGAAAGAAAGAAGAACTATTTTGGTGTACTTAAAAGTGGAAAGGTTGTAGTAACTGGATTAACTGGTAAGAAATCACATACACCTGAATTCATAAAGAACCTCTTTAAAGAAATGAAAGAAGTACTAAGTAAAGTAGAAACACCAGAACAATTTGAGATTGCAAAAGGTGAAATTAGTAAGAAAGTGGGCGAATGGGGAAACAAATTAGAAAGCAGGCAAATACCACTGGAACAACTATGTTTCAAACTAATGTTAAGCAAGGATATAGAAGAATACGACAAGGTTATGCCACAACACATACGAGCGGTGAAAATGTTGGAAGCAATACGAAAGGTGAAGAAAGGTGAAATCATAGCTTATGTAAAGGTAGACACGCGTGAAGGCGTAAAACCGTTGGAACTGGCACTATCACACGAAATAGATGTAAGGAAGTATAGGGAGTTCATGGAAAGCACACTAGAACAAATCACAGAACCCATGAATCTTAACTTTGATAGTATGATGGGCAAACCAGCACAGGTATCATTGGATAGTTACTTTGGATAGGTTAATATAAGGTAAAAGGTGAATAAAAAGAAATGGCTTTACAAACAACCCCATGTAAACACTGTGGATTTGAAGAGTATGAATATGGATCAACACTATCGAGTTATTATACAGTTGAAAGAATATCAAGAGAGCCAATTAAATCAATGAAATGTATTAGCTGTGGTAGCGAAATGCAGTTATATTATCAGGAACATCATAGAAGATTCTATAAGTGTTGGGAATGTGGACAGGAAGACGCAGATAAAATATACTATGAAAGTGTTCAATTCGAGGGATTTAAATGACTAAAAGAGAACAATTTAAATCAACATTTCCAACAATTAATCTGAAGAATGGATCTACAATATATGTAGAGACAGATCATGCAACATATCATAATGTACAAGGAAAATTATTGAAGAAATTCTATCTTGATGAATCAATACAAACATTTATTGGTACTGCATTAGTAGCCGTAAAAATGGCTAAAATATCGTTGAAGAAAAATTCATATGCGAGAGCCCTACTTAGAATAAAAGAAGCAATACGCTATATCAACAAAACTCAGAGAATGTTAAATAACAATAATAAAACGGAGAAAAAATAAATGAAGAGAAGAACTCCAAAACAACTAAGAAGTGAAGGATTTGTTTTACCACAAGAATTAAAAAAATCCTCAAACATTCCAAAGAAAGACAGGATATGTGCATCGGAAATGGGGAGTGATGGTAAATGGTATTATAAGATAGAAAAAATGAGTTCTAGTGAAAAGAAAATATTTGAGGATGCTGAAAAACGTAAAAAAGCAGGAAAAGAAATATTATATCAATTTGACCCAATTAAACTAATGAGGGATTTAACAATTAAAGTCACTAAGGATAAAAGAGGAAATGTTCATGTATTTATTAGACAACCAAAAAAAGGAGAATGCCATCATGAAAAATGCACTAACAAGGTTGTTAAAAATTATGTTTTATGTAAGAAACATTTAAAGAGGAAAAGTAAATGACTATGGGTAATACATTATACCACGATGTTATAGAAATTAGGCACTTACCTGACAATCAATTAATTTGTATGATAAGCAGTCCTTACTTCGACAGACATTTCCTCAATAAAATGATTGGAAATATAACCAAACTCTCAGAGAATTTCAGTGTAACAAGTTATCAAAGAAAAAAAGAATCACTACCTCAATTTAACTTATTAAATGAAAAGGTTTTACACTAAGGAGTGAAAGTAAATGCAGGTAACTAAATGTAACAAATGTCATACAAAAATATACTATGAGGAACGTTCGCCTTCTCAATGGTTAAATGGATATGCCTCTTGTACTTGTGGAGGGATTTATTCATATTTGATACAGGGGAAAAATAAATGAAAATAAAATGGTTTGAATTTAGGTTTAGTATGGAGAAAGGAAACATTAAGAAGTATAAACCGATACTTGATTACATCAGTAGAAACTATTATCCAGAATTTTTATCAATATCACAATTACTTTGGTATGAATACATGAAAGAGTTGCCTATACCAGTAATAGAATTTAAATCCCCATGTATTGATCCACTTGATATTATGGACGACTTTACTAAAATGTGTGGAAAAATATTAATGACTGGTGGAGCAGAACCATACAAATGGTCATATAAAGATCCAGTATTAACTGCAACTAAACTAGCAAGAATTCACAAGAGACATCAACAACTTGAAGAAGTAAAGAAAAAAGAGGGATGGAAGAAATGAGTGTGGTAAAAAATATAGATAAAAAAATAACGGAACTCAACAAACAGATTAGAGAACAGAGAGAGGTGTATGATGAAGCTCATAAACAAATCGATGAACTAAAACATAAATATCACAAAATGGGGAAAGATGAGTTTGGAAGGTGGAGTTCTGAATATGATGATCCATCATACAATGGTCTTTATCAAGCACAATTAAACGCGTTTATTGAAATGGAAGAACTGAAAAAAACAAAAGCAATGTTAAGAGGACTGAAGAAATGAGAATATGGGTTTGTGGATTTACAAATACTATTATGAGAGATTGGTGTGGATCGCACGTATCTTTTCACACAAGAGAAGAAGCGAAATTACATTTAGAAAAATGTAATAGTATGGAGGAGATTGAATTAGTATGAGACTTAAAGATGCAGATCTTAATGTATTTACACCAAAGTTAAGAAGAAACAAGATATTAAAGGAAGTAAATAATGCATTGGAAGTAGTTGATAGGCTCAATGATCAAATAAAAATATGGAGAGTTAATCCCAAAAACATACATACACAACTAATGCAACAAGAATTAATGTATTTGAAGGAGGGAAAAATAATAATATGAAAGTTTGTGATTATTGTGAGGATGAAGATATATCATACGAAGATAGAGATGGAATAGAGCAATATTGTGAAGATTGTTATAAAGAGCTTAAAGAAGAGTATGTAAAAACCAATGGAATCAGGCGAATATAATGGGTGCATATAAATACATATGTCAACATGAGAATTGTGAACCACTAACAGAAGGCATACGTAAATGTAAGGATTGTAGTAAGGTTATTATTACCGATAGAGGAGTAGAACCAAAGGTGGTGACTACAGATTGAGAAGGATAAAGAAAAGTAGAATTACATTGAACGATGTAAAGACAGTATTAGAATCAAACATAGATATATTTGAAATGGATTTTGAGGATAAGAAATATGGAAAAAAAGCCAAGTTGTTACACAAACATTATAAGAGTATACTTGGTTTATTAAATGCGGTGGAATAATGAAAACAACAGTGGGGTTTGACGAATTAGAAATAATTAGGACATTAGAAAGGATTGAGAGAGCAACCGCTATAGGAGTAAGAGTAAGCAAAATATTAATGCATCCAGAATTTTTTACAGATTGGATAACCACAAAACACCCAGACTTCTTTCCTCCAAAAAATGAACTAAAGTTTGGAGTTTACCCACTTAAAATAACAAATCATGTAAAAAAATGGGGGTTGGTAATAGAATCATATGATTGATGAAGAATTTAAGAAATATGGATCTTACAAATATTCTGTAGTTAGTTTTCTACCAGATTTAATAGCGGGGGAAGACGTAAATATAGGAATAGAAGTACATGATATGCAGACACACATTCTTTATAAAAAATACACAAAAAACGTAGAGGAAATAAACAGAAGATATGCATTCGGGCATAAGGGAGTAGAAAAAATGCATGAATTAATATTAAGTGGATTTGATAAGTTTCCAGAAGTTCAGCAGGATAAGGATTATCTCTTAAAGAAACACGAAGAACCAAACAATGGCTACAAGCGAATATTTTATAGTCAGCCATACTGCGGGTTGTTTTGGAATGAACAATCAAAATGTGAAGATGTATTGAATGGTTTATATGAGAGATTTGTGATAATAGATAAAAAGGAGGAAAGAAATGATCAGTGAAGGAGATATGTATCCAATAGTATATGAAATAAGAATGACAGCATCAGAGCTGGATATAATCATTAAAGCATTAAAAAGATTGACAGATCCAAGCAAAGATGAAATGCAATTATTGACAGATTATGAAAAATTATCTCAAATGAGAGACGTAAGAGCCTGCAGAAAGTATGGGTACATGGACGAAGGGAGAATGAATTGGCAATAGGACAAGACAAAATAGAGCATTATTCATTTGGTTTTGTATTTACATTATTTGCACTCATTGATATAACATTCGTATTTTCTGGAATAGTGTTTGCATTAGGAAAAGAAGTATATGATCACGTTTATGGAAAAGGTTGGAATAATGGCGACATAGTAGCTACATGCATGGGTGTGATGGCAGGGCTTGGATTTTTGGTGATAATACTATGAGTTATGTAGAACAATATAGAAAAGAAATGAATTGTTGTAAAATACCTAGTAATGTAAAACAATCCAAATATATAGGATATAAATCATGTGTAGGATGTGGAAGGTTGTTTAAATAATGTCTCAAGGATTACATGATATAGACAAACCTCAAGGGAAATATTCTGATTTAGAATTAGACGAATTTATGATATTTTGTATATTAGATACAGCATGTCCGTACGAAATGGTATGTAAAGCTTTTGATAAATTAAGAGAATTGGGAATGACTACAAGAAGAGGAATAATGCATTGGAGGGAAGATATGATAGAAAATGCATTAAGAAGAACAGGTTATAGATTTCCAAAACAACATGCAAAAAGAATAAAAGACTTTGGTTACAACTCAATAGATTTAAAAACAGCAACAAGAAAAGAGTTAGTTGATAACATTAATGGTATTGGAATGAAACTAGCTTCAATGTTTTTACGCAACACACGCGGAGAAGACTATGCAGTTATTGATATACACACAGAAAGATGGTTAATGGCTACTTTTATGAAAGTATATAGAGGTAAGATAAAAGTACCAAGAACTTATGAAGAAAAGGAAAAGTATTTTAAAGAGATGGCAAAAGCCAAAGGAATGACAACAAAAGATTTGGATCTGATGATATGGCAGGAAAACAGGATAGGGAATAGAAAGAAATGAGAAAAGAAGTAGTAAAAGCAACACTTAGATGTTTAACAGGATGTAATATAGGAGAAGTTACAGGTCTTTTTATTGGACGTACAATCGGATTAGATGTAATTTCTACAATTATTTTAGCAGTATCGCTTGCGTTCATAATAGGATATACAATGACAATTATACCACTTTTAAAAATAATGCCGTTGAAAGATGCAATAAAAATAACTTTAGCAGGAGATACAGTAAGTATTTCTGCAATGGAGTTTAGTGAGAATACGATAGCTGTTTTAATACCGGGCTTTATGATGGCTTTTATCTTTGATCCTATACTCTACATAGGATATGCAATAATGTTAACCGCAGGATTTTTTTCGGCATATCCAGTCATGAATTGGCTTATGAAGAAGGACAAATGTGGTTGTAGCATGGTGGGAAAATGAATTCATTTATATTACTGATAATGAAGAGTGAAAACTGATGGCGAGGGTAATATGTTCTGAAAGCGTTCCATGTGGAGATGGAATGAGATCAACTACTACTTACGATAGTGAATGGTGTGAACATAAAGAAAATAGAAACCTATGTAGAAAATGTAATATTGTAGAAGAAAAAGATTATAGATTAACTAGAAAAGAATTAAGAAAACTTCTTAATATTCCAAAAGATTTTAAAATTTTATGGGTTGATGGAGAAGGATATGCTGTAAAAGACGGAATAAAAATTGCCACAAGAAAGGTGAGAAGACGTAAATGATCATATACATAGCAGGAAAATATTATGCTCCAAGTGTAGGAGAACGATTAAAGAATACACATAAGGCGATAGACTGGGGAATTAGGGTTTATAATGAAAAAGGACACTATCCACTTATTCCTCACACAACACACTGGATAGAAGAACGAATGGATTATCTAGGCATGCCACCTCGTGAGAATGAGTTTTGGTATGCATTTGATAATTTGATTATTCCAAAATGTGATGCTGTATTCAAGTTCAGCAAAGACGGGGAATCAAAAGGTGCAGACGCAGAAGAGAAGTTGGCAAAAAAACTAGGGCTTATAATTTATAAAAACTTTGATGATATTCCCCATGTGGACGAATTGAAATCATATGATGATGAAAACAAAAAATTTGTAAAAACGGGAACAATAATAAAAGAAACAATCGAACAGAGGAAGATTAACGAATTCGCTTGAATCTAAAACAGAGAATAATTGATTATTGCCTCATAACAGGTTTTGTGTGGGGAATGTATCTTCTATGGCTTATTCCATTTCAGATTCTTTGGATTCATTTAACATGGACACAGTTTTGGGATTGGCTAATTTATGGAACTATGTTAGAAATGGTGTTCACATATCCAATAGCTAAGGCAGGGGTTAAATACAACCCAAAGATAACTAAATGGGTGAAGAAGAATGTTTAAGGCATATCGTAAATGGTGTCTTATGGTGGCGTGTCTTTGGTTAGTTAATGCAATTTTAACTACAATTGTATTTATACAAGAACCATCTAAAACAACTTTCGGAATACCATATATCGTAGCACCTGTATTGACTTGGATACTTGTAATATGGTGGACTGTTTTTGCATTTTTAAAAAGAGGATGAAAATGAGAATAATATGTCCAACTTGTAAGTATCTAGAATCACCCAAATGTGTTGCATCATGTATTTTACACAATAATCCAGATAAGCAGAAATATTTTTGTTTTTGTGAAGGCGGGGTTACTAAACAAGAAATGAAACGACACTATAAAATGAAGATTGATGAAGAAATTTGAAGAAAAAAGTTAATACGAAAGTAGCACCATTTAAACAATATGGATATATACTGTTTGAAATGTAAAAGATTAATGGTTGAACATAAATCACAGAACATTCATATTTGCCTTGGATGTGAATACAGGGTAAAGGTAGAGTATTAATGGATAAATGTAAGAAATGTGGACGTAAAATTAGTAATGATTTTGAAGATAAACTATGCCCAATGTGTTGGTGGATATTGAATTGATTACAGAAAAGTTCAAACCAATAGTTTGGCACTTACCTAGACCCAACCCAACGCGATATAAAGGCAGTGTTCCACTTCATTTTGAAACAAAGTTTTTGAACTTTACTGGCATAAAAGAAAAGGGATTATTAAATATGTTTTCTGGGGGTTCTAAAATGGGACACACAGTTGATATTAATCCAAAAGTAAAACCCAAGACTGTAGCAGATTGTCATAACCTGCCGTTTGATGATGAAAGCTTTGATAATGTGTTTTTAGATCCACCATATTCAAATGAAGAGTCGAAGCAACTTTACGGAACAGGAATATTAAAACCATCAAAATACGTGGGCGAAGCAATTAGAGTATGTAAGCCAAATGGAATAATTGCTCTTTATCATATCTATTGGGCACCAATTCCAGAAGGTTGTAATTATTTGGGAATTATAGCAATTATTACAAGAGTGTATCACAAACCAAGATTGTGTACTCTTTTTAGGAAGAAATAAATGAACCCTTTTGAATGTGGAACACTAGCACATAACGCGTGGGAGAGTAGAACTGGAGAATCTAATTGTGATAAAAAAGAAGAAGTAAAATCACGAAAACGCCGTCAACCAATAGAAGTACCAACTTGGGAAGATTGGCAAGATTTTTTAAAGTCATGCGGTTTGTCCAAAAAAACAAACAAACCTTAATATATAGCATGATTGTAGGGATAGTATGAAGCAACAATTAGTCTTCAAGAAAACACAGGTAACAATTCAACAAGAAAAAACTCTAAAAAATGTCTTAGAAGAGGCAATGATTGTTCAGGGACTTGATTTAGAATTGTTTGATAAAGTTGCAAGCCATGTGATTTTCAATGTTGAGGGTATGTTGGTTAGAGCCCTTGATACGATAATCAAAGTTGGTCAAACTGTGAAACTTATTCCTGCGGTCAAAGCAGGATAAACCCTCTTTTTGTTGTTATTTTTTTACAAACAATAGTTTATATAATGTAGTGTTATAATATGTACATGAGCAAAATGATTAATTTTGGTAATGGTCTTCAAAGAAAATACAAGACAAATCCAGAATCAGATATTGTATCAGATGCTGAAAAAACTCAAGCACAAAAAGATCGTGAAGCACTTAGAAAACATGCTGAATCTAGAAGAACCCAACGTGAAGTTAGAATGGAATATAGAGATGCCAATAGAAAATCAGTTGCTGAAGATGCAAAAGAGCAAATTGTTTTAACTAAAAGAGATGAAAAGACCAGACTTGAACAATTAGAGGCTAATAAAGAAAATAGAATTGAAAGTCAAATAGAAGAAGCAAAAGAGAAAACAAATCATTTAGCTAGAAAACACGGTTTACAAGAACCAAATAATCCAGAAGCATTAAAACATGACAGGTTCCATTGTTATAACTGTGATATGAAATTACATATTCCAAATGCCTATAAAAATCTACCAAAAGAGGTTCAACAATTATTTGATAATGACAACGATGTAAGACACTTATGTTGTTTTTGTTTTGGTAAGATGGAAGATAACGAAATTATAGAATTGAAAAGTAAAGAATCTGACAAAAAAATAAGAATGGCAATTTATAATCCAGAAATGTATGTCAAAGAAAACGCGGAGGAATCACACCAAGAAGATATCAAACAAATACAAGAATTAACAAAAGAACGAATTATGTACTACCAGTCAAAGATTAAGCAATATGAACATATTGTTTCATTCGTTGGAACTGTAAAACATGATAATTTACAGGAAGTAGATGATCTTGAGAACACTGTAAGAAACCACGCATTTACAAGATATAATTATGGAGACAGATAAATGACTGGAAAAAATTGTGGTCATAAAAGATATAATCCATGGTGTAACGAATGTTACGTTTATATGCTTGATCACACAAGAAAACATAGATGACAACATTTAGCGATAGGTTTCTATGTCCTACCTGTATGTTTTGGAATAAAAAATATAGGGGCATACTTCTTAATCTTGCATTACTTTTAGCAGGGTTGCTTGGATTTTCAATAGGATTAATGTTTGATGTATAAGTTCATAAGGGAGTTATTCGTATAAAAGTGATATGAGTGAGATTGATGAACGATTAAAACGGGTACAGGATCAAATAGATGAAATAAAGCCAGAGTATGACGCTTTTAACAAAAGACTAATGTTAAGCAAGGAAGAAGCAACTAGAAAAGCAGAAATAGGACATGAACTCTACAGGCTTAATATAGAAGCTATTGGGATACTTAATGAATTACATAGAGAAAGAGATGAAGGAAAAAGGGATAGAGTATGAATTATGGGGAGAGAAAGAATGGATGAAACTGAGATAAAGGAAAGAATAGAACAATATGAAGAATCAAAGAAAAAGATTTTTGAGGAATTAAAAACAAAGCAAGGTAGAGAACGAGAGGAAGTTGAATATAGAATAGAATGTGTTGAAGGACTGATAGATCATTTATATGACCGACTTAACCCAACAAAAAAGAAGGAGATGTATAAATGAGGCAATCAACCATAGCAATAATAGGTATTATATGTGCAGTTTCACTAGTGGCAGGATTGTTAGTATTATCACAACCACACACACAACCACCTATTATAAAACCACCAGTTAAACCACCATACAAATATGAAGTAAAGTGTTATGACATGTGTTACTCATTAATGAAGAATTTTTCAACGGGAGGATATGATCCAAGATTTTTAGCACTTCCAGAAGTTAAATCAACATGCATAGAAGCAATTAAAGATGGAGCAATATTGGGATTTTGTGATACTAATGGCAATTAAAAAAACATTATATCCTCTTGGAAAAGAGAAAGGTATGACTTTTTATATTTTTGAAGAACTTCCAAATATTTCAGTTTTGTCAGAGGATGAATGGATATGACTGGTAGAAATAAGGACATATTTAATACCCCATGTTCAAATCCAGCATACACGCGAAATATGCTAATTGAAGAAATAAAAACAAGATATAGAAACGGATGGGAGTTAAATTGGTTTACAACCAATGTAAAAAGTTTTGGATGGGAGGATATAAATCCAGAAGTTAGTAAGTTTTTGAAGAGATTAAAGACACTAGATTTTGAACGAGCAGATGTATCATTTTTTAATCCAACTACAAAAGATACGGTTTATGAATGCTATGAGCTGGTAAAAAATGAAATGTGAACATAAAGCAAGTCCAAACTATGAATATCAATGCATATTAGAAAGAGGACATAAAGGTGGTCATAAGTATAATATAGGCAATCATAAAGAAATACAACTTTCTGGGTGTTGTCCTGATGGACAAATAGCAAAATATGAGTCAGAAGATTAAACTAACATGTCCATATTGTCATTATTATGATACTCCCGACTTGATGATAGAAGTGATATTCACTAATGTATCCTTTGAGTTTAAATGTAAGATATGTGAAAAGAATGTGAGGATATATGTACCACTTAAAGAATATGGAGAAGTCACATATACAAAGATTGGAAAAGGAGAGTGATTATGGACGATATGTCTAAGTATTATTTTTCAAAAGATGAACTCTTATCACAAATTAAGTTATTGGACAAATACCAACAAAACAGCGAAGAATACAAGAATCAAGGATTAAAGATAATTGCGTCATATTGCAAGCCATTAATACTAACTAAGAAAGGAATAGATTGTGGTTTAGATTTACTCGCCAAATATAAAAGTGGATTAAAACTAAGTAGAACAGAATTATTTAATTTGTACATAGTTGGAACTGAAGCTAATCTTATTACTGGTGGAAAAGGAACGTATGAATTGCTATCATCAATATGGAAAGAAATACAGGAAAAATACAATCCAGATGCAGATTATCTACAATCATATATCTATGAACGAATATTTACAGATGGGTATATGAAGGGAAACCCAAGTTATACAGAAAACTTGAACAAAACTGTGAAAAATTATACTAGTGAAAGACCGGCATTAAGGGCGATATTCTTTACAATAGATATTCATATTATGAGGGATAAAACCTAGTGTTGAAAAAATGATAATAAGCAACGAAATCTAATGGTGATTTATGGTGAAAAAGAAAAGTAAGAAAGAACAGGATCATGATTTTTACTATGAAGGTGGGAGAGTACACTTATATGAAGCCGATGCATTTATATCACAAATAAAGCACATGATGAGAGATGTAATACCAGACGTTGATTTCGCTGTATATTTAGGTGTAAATGACAGAGATTGTATAGATGTTTGGGTTAGAGATGAAAATGAAACAATGTATCAAATAGAACCAAAAAATTTAGATAATGAAGAGAGTGAAATAAGATTAAGGGAAGTAGATAATGAAGGAGACGACGAAGATGAATGATGAATTAATTAGAATGTTTAATATAAATACTGCCCCGGAAACAATTTTACATGAATTCACAGGACTTAACAACGAATATAAAAGATGTGAATCAGTGTGTATTGATAGTGATTCTTATGGGTTTAAAATGCAGTGTAATTTAAAGGCAGATCATGAACTTGAACACGCTTATGGAATAGACAGTTGTTTATGGTATCTTTTAGATGGAGTAGAACAATGTAAAGGAGACGATCATATAGGTAATTGTGCAGTTTGTTGGGTAAGGGAGGTTAGAGATAGATGACCAGATGCCGTAGATGTGGATGGTACTATAAGAATATAAAGGACTGGCTATATCATCAATATGACCATAAAAATGGAAGAACAAGAAAATTTGGGAATACTCGACGAAATTCTATTCAAAAGACTTCTGGCGGAAATGATAGAAAAGGGAATAGTTAAATACATTGAACGCGTTGAAAGAGGTAAGAGAATAAGGTATTATTATGTGTAAACATATGGATGATAATGGAATAGCTTTGTTTGAAATAAAACAAAAAAAGGGGCAATCTCCACTTTATATTTGTAAGCTTTGTCATGGTTCATTTAATCAATTTCAGGCGGAAGCCATATTGGAGGGATTATTATAATGGGAATTTGTCATCATTTAGATTGGGATAATTTACAGATATTAGTAGATGGCAGAAAACAACCACCTACTTATAGATGCATATTATGTGATAAAGAATTTAATGAGAAAGAATACAAAGAAATAATAAAAGAGATTAGACAAAAGGTTAAGGATCATAAATTAGATGAATGGAGAACTCCAAACGGTGAATTACAAAAGGTGGAAGAAGAATGAATAAGAATAGAATATGTAAAAAGAATGAAAAACATTATATAGATGATTGGGGATGCGTAGATTGTATGTTTGATGCATTATCAGAAAAATTATGGAAAGAAGATGAGGAAGATGGAAATAGATGAAAACAAACTATGGTTCTGTGAAAGAAAAGGATATCATATAATGTATAAAGAGTGGATAAAAGATGATTGATGACGAAGCAGAAAGAATAAACAAAGCAATAGTAAGAAGAGAAAAGGCATTAAGAAAAGGTGACGAATCTAAAGCCAAATCAATAGAAGAAGAATTAGCAAAAGAAGGATTTGAAATATATGACACAAAAGATATAACATATGTCAATAGAAAAAAGAAAGCAAATATCTGAGATGTGTCCTATTTGTGAAGATTGGTCTGGGAAGAACGTTAAATTTAAATTATGTGAAAAATGTAAATTTGAATCAGAGATAATGTATAACGCGGTTATGATAAATGTGGGAGAAGAAGATAATCCCGTTTTCAAGTCACTAAAGGAAATCATGGAACGTAAATTATGATGTTCTGCACACAAACATTTATTAATAGGTATGGGGTAGGGTATATATGAAGTTCAGGATATTGGGATTACTACTTATAGTGTTAGTGTTATCTAGCTTTATACAAGATGCTTATGCTCTCACAACAGGTCAATTAAGTCCAACAACAGCAATAAGCACCGGATCTACCATTAACCAATTTGCTGGTAGAAACAACGCATTTACAAGTAATAATAATTACGCAAGAGGAGCAAATAACGATGATCAAGCATATGGAGGCTTTGGTATTTCTATTCCAACATATGCAACTATTAATGGAATTACAGTTAATTTGGAAGGACAACGTTTTCAATGTGCATCTGCAGATAATCCAAGATTCAGAGTTCAATTATCTACACCTTCATTAATAGGAAATCCTACTGGATTGGGTTCATTTACAAGTACAACACAAACAACAACTAATTATGGATCTTCTGATTCGACAATAACATTGGGTGGAGTCTCTGATATGTGGGGATTATCTTATACTTCAACACAACTAACTAATTTTTGGGTATTGGTGACAGCACTTTGTAATACAGGTGGAAATAATTTAAGATTAGATCATTTAACAGTAGAAATTACTTATACATTAACAGTTCCAAATGCTCCAGTCTTATCAACAACTGGTCACACTTCTTCAACAATCAGTCTAAGTTGGACTACCCCAACCAATGGAGGTTCTGCAATAACTTCTTATACTTTAGAACGTTCTATCAATAATTTCGTATCGGTTGATCAATCATTTTCTATTCCTTTTGGTACAAACACTAAAGTGGATAGTGGCTTAAGTCCAAACACATCATACCAATACAGAGTAAAAGCGACAAACGTGATAGGTGATAGTCCGTATTCAAACATACTTCCTGTCACCACTGATTCAACTATTCCAGATACTCCAATTTTGTCAGAAATTAGTCACACTTCACTATCAGTTGCTACAAGCTGGACAACGCCTTTTAATGGTGGAACGCCTATAACCTCATATACCCTAGAACGTTCTACTGATAACTTTGGTTCTATAGATCAATCCTATGTTCTTTTATTCGGAACCAATACATATAATAATACAGGTTTATCAGCTAACACTTTATATCAATTCAGAGTAAAGGCTACTAATCCAGTTGGAGATAGCCCATACTCAAACATTGTAAGTGTTACAACCGATCCAACGCCTCCTCCAATAGATGTGACTCCTCCAGTTTTAACAATATTAGGTTTCAATCCACTTAATCACACTATAAATACTCCATATATAGACGCGGGAGCAACAGCTAACGATGATTTTGACGGCGATATTACTACCAGCATAATTACAACCAACAATGTAAATGCAAGTGCATTAGGAACTTATACAGTCGATTACTTTGTCGAAGATTTGGCTGGAAATAACTCAACGGCTAGTAGAACAGTTTATGTAGTAAGTTCACCACCAATATCTCCACCAATATCTAATTCTACAACTCCTACTCCACACAGCAATCAATGTAGAGATTGTGTTCCTCCGACACTTGGTATTGATGTAAATAATAAAGCAAGAGTAAGTGGTGGATTTACCTATAACGGAAAAACAGTAGATGTAACCTCTTTCAGAACACCATTTCCACAAATTGGAACTAATGTAGGAGATAATAATACTTTGACTTTGAAAATTTATGAGGATTCTGGAGTCAATAATATAAAACATATAGCAATAGGATTTGGACTTGAGAAAAATAGAGGATTCTCAGAAAGTAAAGCCTATATTGAATTCAATAGAGATTGGAAGGGAAACACATCTACCAAAATAACAGGTAATATTCAAAATGTTACATATTCTAGTAATATTGTTCAATGTGGAATAGTTAGAGCAAACTGTCTGGAATTTACAGTGTATCATACATTCACAAAAGATGTAAGTGGAATAGTTGGAACTCTTGTGTGGGATGATAAAAGAAACTCATGGTCTAATTACTTTAACCATGGAATAATTATAAAGGATAATAAAATTATTATTCAGGAACCAGAACCTGAAAAGGTAGATGAAGATAAATTAAAAGGAGTAACATCTTTTGGATACTTTGAAAGAAAGAGTTTTGCTTTTGAAAATTATAAACAGTATCAAGCAGATGAAGCTAAAAAATTGTTTAACAGTTTATATGGACGAATAAATAATTGGGATTAACTTTATATATCTCTTTGTTATCTATTTGACGTGGAACCACGTTATCATTGTAATGAAGAAATGGAATATTTGGGGATGAAAGATAAAGAACATTGGTTTGAATGCAAACAATGTAGTATAAGAGAGGCAACATTAGATCCAGAAAAGCCTACAACTCCAGAAGAAAAACCATCGAAAAGCATGTTAGAATACGGCAGTGCAACACTAATAGGCAAGAGTATATATCATAATTAACTATGTTTATATTCTACACAAGGTATTGTTACTTATGAGCCAAAGACTCGTACAACAAAAAACAGTGATAAAGAGATTAACTATCCATGAGATTAGTCCACAATGGGCTAGACTTTTACCACTCATACCAGAAACCGAAGAACAGCAATTCTATAGGAATGGAATAGTATTAGATATATCTAATCCAAAATTTTGTGTGGTTGGTGAGGCATATGGATTTAATGGAGATTATATGAATTGTATGAATAAAGAATCATTTTGTAGAGGATGTCATTCACATTCTATCAATTTTGCCAGTTCATTAATGGTTAAACCATCGGAAAGAAAAGAGTTAGTAAGATCATTTGTAAGACATTGGAATAATGTTCATGTTTAGGTTTATATTACTCGTAATACTTACTAACGACAATGAAGGGGCAGTTACAGGAAATTAAGAAAGAAGTAACTTTAAAGGATAAGCTACATCTTATGGCAGAAACACTCAGAAATTGTAACTTGAATCAAGGAGTATATGATTTCTGCACGAAAAATAAAGATGGTAAGGAATCTTTTTGTGTTTATGGAGCACTTGGATTTATGGCAGGAATTCCAAAAGACGATTTACAATTCAATCCTTATATTCCAATTCTTAGAAAATATGGAATAACAGAAGACAAAGAATCAGAAATGCTTGTGGAAGTACCACAATTTCATCAATACGCAGAAAGACAGATGCCTTTGTGTAATGCACTTTGGTATATGAACGATCATGGAACATCCTTTAATAAAGTAGCAGATTGGTTGGACAACATTAAGGTTTAAAACCTTCCCACTTTTTTCTAATCATTTATATTACCTAAATAACAAGGATTTCCCATGGCAAAAGCAGTAAGCCTAATAGGAATATTAATATTAATAGGCGGAATATGTGGCATATTGTTTGTTACCATCCCATCAATATATGCAATAGGTAATGGTGTCGAGAGTGTAGTAGAAGGAGATTCAAGTGGAATAAGTGGAGCTATAGTTGGTGGAATTTTATTGTATTTCACTACAGTCGTCTTTATCTTTCTTATTCTTATTGGATTAGTGATAACAATACTTGGCATAACTGAATAGTTAATATTACCCATAAAATAAGGGTATGCCATGACGAGATCAAGAGCAGATAGACTTGGAATAGGTATTACACTATTCATCCTCGCGGGTGCATTGGGTGTTACCTATGCCAAAATAGTAGGAATTCCAATAGGTTTCTAAGTTTATATTAGGAACCATCCTTTTTTCTATAATGGGAAACTGTGAAATCTGCAGAAAAATGGTTGATAAACGAATAAAACTTCCAACAAATACAGGGGACTTGGTTTGTTATGATTGCTTTTATTGGTGGCAAGAAGACATCCCATGTAAAGAATTAAAGAAAAGATTCAAAGAGCACTATAAAGAATAAAATATGTTTTTAAGTTGAATTATCCTATTCACTATATATATGGCTACAAAGACATTTACATGTGACGTTTTGCTAGAAAGCACAGTTACAAAAACATGGCAACTTAGAGAATGGGATGTTAACGCTTCATTTAGTCCAGATATTACATTTCAACAGGAAGTTACATCTCCCAGCAGATTGCAAATAATCAGTGGTACTTCTTCTATAGCTAGTGGTCTAGTGTTTAAAGTATTTCCAAAATCTGAAATAACTGGAAGTGACATAACAGTAATTTGGGAAGAAACTCCTTCTGGTATAGATACAAGTTGTCGTATAGAAGTAAGAGACGGTGCTTACGACGCAACATCATTAACCGACATGCCGAATAATAGTGGGGCATTTGCTGTAAAGGGAGCAGGTTCAATAGGACTTTTACAAGTTCTTAATCCAAATCCTGAACAAACCGATACTCTTTCAGCATCAAGTATAGATTATGCAAGTTCTACAGAACAATTCATAACAGTTTTTGTTTATCTTGCAGATACCAATCTTGGGATTACAGCAAATCTCTTTATTAGAGAAATAGCCGTATCTAATATTGCTACATTTGACTTTACGCCCGCAACCGTTTCAATGTACTTAACTGGAACAGTTAATGATTATGGTTATGTAAACGCAGACACAGTAACGTTAACATCAGCAACAGTAACAGATAAAGACTTTATAATAGATGCAAGATTGATAATGGAAGATTTTGGTGATTTCAGGGATATTGGAGATTTAATTATAAGAGTATTGATAGAAAATCCAGAGGGGTTGAGTGGTAGACAAGTAGTTGATGAAATACGAGTTATAACGGAAATGGAACCAGAATGGGGATTTTTGGGTAAGACTCACAGAGTAAAAGGATGGATTAATTTTCTATTTAAGAATGGAACTATCCAGAATGATGGAAGCGACCCAGATTGGTGGCAATCAGTCTGGACTCTTGTGTAGCAAACTGAACAAACAAGCATTTATATACCCCTTAGTATATAGATAAAGCATGAATCAAATCATAGAAACAATGGTCGAACAAGTCAACCGAAAACCTGAGAGCGAACCTTTGAAGTTGTTTACAGCATTAAACGCTTCTCAAATAGTTTATTCTGATGAGGATAAATTTATTCAATTCAAAATCAGGGGTGATAGAGATGTTAACAAAGTCAAAGTAATCTATGATGAAGGTCAGGATTTATACAATGTTGAGTTTTGGGATATTAGAGTAGGAAGTAAAATGGTTATGGATAAGAAAGATGAAATGAAAGGATTATTCAATGATCAAGTAACAGATGCAATTTGGAGAAGGTGTGTTATTATATGAAACGAAGTGTAAAGGTTATTGATGGAAATAAGATTTTCCTTAATGCCGTAAAAAAGGACTTGAGAAAATAATGGTAGAAGAAAATGAGGTGTTTGAATTCTTAGACGATCTTAGAGATTCTGGTGTAACTAACATGTTTGGAGCAAGCCCATATATAGTAGATATGTTTGAAGTTGAACCAAAAGAAGCAAGAGAATTATTGACAAAATGGATGGAAACCTTTTCGGAGAGACATCCACAATGAATCTGAATGAATACGCCAAAATGGTAAAGTATCATCACGAAGTCCTCAACAAAAAATGTGAAGACCATATATCTGATTGCATATGTTTGGATTGTATGACACGTGTCAATAGTGCTTCAATGATACGAGAACATAGAAGTAAATTTATTGGGTTTGCTTGTAAGTGTAAGGAGTGTTTAAAATGAAAAAACAAGCATTTATATATCCCATAGTATATGAACAAACTATGAAACAAAATCCATATGATCCAGAATCATATCCAATGTATATAACAATAGCAACACAATCTGATTTAACACAAAAGAGTAGAGTTAAGGTATACAGTTTAGAAGACATCAAAACATACCAAAAAGCAAGATATGAGGTGTCTTACGATTGATGAAAAGACTAAAACCATCAGTAATTGAACAACTGAAAACTATATCAAAAATATTGGACGACTTGGAATATTATGAATATGACGTTTGTGGTAATGATTACACAGATGCAATAACATATTCTAAATTACGCGATCAAGTCGAAGCACAAATCAAAGAAATAGAATTTAGGAGTAAATCCAAATGACTAATGAATTTGGTGAAGTTACATGCGAATGTTGTGGTCAATTATTTCCAGAAGACATGATTCAGAGTGAAGATGAAAACGTGTGCGAAGAATGTTACATTCAAAGAGGAATAGACAGAGCGGAGAGTAAATACGATCTTGATTAGCAAATGTGAATACTGTGAAAAGATAGATGAATGCACAGAAGATTGTGAATGTTCAGAATGTTGTGAAAACCATGATCAACCTTGTATGTGTGATGGTTGTGTTGAAAGTCGTATTGACTTTGCAGAATCAATGAGGGATGCGTATGACTAATAAGAACGACATGATTACAGACATCACATATATATTAAGAAAACGTGATATATCTGAGAAAGTGGTTAAAGATATATGGAACAAATTGATGGATGAATTTTTATGATTAGTCAATACCATTTTAGATTATTGCATACTGATTTCGAGTGTAAAGTACCACTTAAGAAAAAGGGGATAAATAAAAATGACTAGTATGAGAATAACAGTGGGAGAAACTAACCACTTTTATGTAAAAGACGAAAACATCGAGAAGTGTTTAGAGTTTATATCAAGCCATGCATACAAAAGGGAGTTTGAAGAAATATGATTCATAACCCAGAAACCTGTACAGATTGTAAAAAGAAAGAACAATCAGTTAATGCTTATTGGAAGAACATAGATACAAGAGCATTTGATAGAAGGGAGTTTAAAAGAATTGTTCTGTAAATGTGGTGCTGTTACAATAGTAGTAGTGTTAGTTAGAAGATGTGGTAAGACTTATCAAGATCCCAAAACATGTGACGGTGTATTTCATGGAGGAAGAGGCTGTAGGGTTCTAACAAGAACAATAAAGGTGAATCAACATGCACGAGAATAAGAAAAAAGAGACCAAAAAGCTTCAAGGCGAATTGAACAAATATATACAGGGTAAGTCTTCGTTTAGTTACTTTATACGTCAATGTATGCAAATAGAAGAGTTTTATAGAGATGACTGAACGTTATCAAAACTATTGTACTAAGTGCAAAAAATATCAAGACTATGATTGTGATTTGTATAGAAGAGAAGGTGAAGATACACATATGATTTTAGATTGTGTCATAAACACGAAAAGGAATTGTGGGAGTTTATAGGCGAAGAAGCAGAACTTCCGTGGGAAGACGAGTAAACAATTATATAACGTATAGAACAAGGTGAACGTAATGCAAAAGAGAACAATATTATTAAGTGTATTGATTATAGTATCACTAGCACTACTAGTATCAACAGTCACAAAAGCAACTTTTAATAATGAATCAAGTGGAAATCATTATACCGTTAATTTGGAAGAATCTTTATCAATGTCTGATTCACTAGAAGTCCACAAACCACATCCATTAGTGGGTACACTGGTTTATAGTGCAGATGGTTCAATATGTTGGAAGATTGAGGAAAAACAGGGAGCACTTTATTATAAAATACAAAGTGATTGTCAAAATGCCTAAATTTAATGGAAGAGATTACCTATTAAGGAAATTAAATGAATGGGAAATTAACTCAGTGAGAGCAGGTGGATTAGAATATCTTGTTGCAACAAACCTGATTATAATAGAAGAGCTTCAAAAACTTAACGGTTTGTTAAGAAAACCAAAAGAACCAAAATCAATGTTGGATGTATCATGAAATTTAGTGCAACCATAAGAACAACAAAAGAGTTCAAAACAGCAATTTCATCAATTCAAGGACTTATAGAAGAAGCCACATTTTATGTCAACAAAGACGGAATAAAGTTTAGAGGGTTGGAACCATCCCATGTGAGATATTTAGAAGTAACATTCCCTGCCGATAGATTTCTTAGTTTTAATATTGAAGATGAATTGAAATTCACTATAAAGCCAAACGATTTTCTGGAAGTAGTAAAGCGAGCAAAAGACGGAGATCAAATAACGATAGAGGTGGAAAAGGAAAATGCTCCTTTGAACGTTCATATTGAAGGTAGAAAACATTTTACACTTGGTTTGATTTCTATTGAACACGATGCACCAGTTCCACACTTCAAGTTTCCATCAAAAACTGTTATGCCATATTCCAATTTTAGTGACTATGTAAAAGATATTGCTGTTGTTGGATCTAATTTTGTGGTGGAAATAGAAGAAGGTAAAATGAAGATATCGGGTAAAGGAGATCGCGGAAAAGTGGAAGTTGATGCTGAAGGAAGTATGGTTCAAATACAAGAAGGAAAGATTAAAAGTGAATTCGCAATAGATTTTCTTGTGGAAGCTATAAAGACGTTTGGAACAGCATTTGAAAGTATTACAGTAGAAACTGGTAATAATATGCCACTTAGTCTTACTTTAGATAGTCCTGCTATGGGAACTATTCAATATGTTCAAGCTCATAAACAGTTGTCATAAAATTACAAACAAGCATTTATATACCCCTTAGTATATAGATAAAGTATGAATCGAAAAGAAATACATCTCTTCAGAGGAGAAGGAATTGAAGAGGGCGACGAATTTGTTGCTCATATTGATTCCGTAGAAGGTCATAGACGAGTGACTTTAATAAGAAAGGAAACCCCCTATGTACTTGGTGCGGTGAAGAGTTTAATGAGGAACCGCATTATGATTGTGAAGCGGAAAAAAAAACAAGTACAAGCCCAAGAAGCAAGAGGAGATATGGAAATGATGCAAGAACCAGATTATTATGATGAACGTTCTGCTGATTTAGAAATGCAAGCAGATCTTACATATGATGGAGATCCTGAACTTGACTAAGGATTTAACAATTCAAATATTAAGAGACGCAGTTAAGAACAAAACATACATAGAACAAGAATTTAGAGATATGAAATTCTATGGATTTAACGATGAAGATGCGGAGATAGAAAACATTAAAACTCCAACAAAGGGAGTCATAATTGATATGAATACAGCAAATGTATTAGTAAATGTATATGATGCAATGAAAGATGAAACCAACAAACATAAGTTTGAAAATATGCTAAGAAGTTGGTTTGACTTTGAAAAACTTGTTACCTTCGCGTGGAGGTATGTTAAATGAATTACGAAGAAATAGTAAAGAAAAAATTATTCGAATTATGGAAAAAAGAAGCAATTCGCATTGAGAAAATTAATCAGGGTTGGGAACGCAGAAAAGTAAGTCTAGGTCAAGGCGTTATTAAGATTCAAGGAATACTTCCAGTTTATGATATGATTAAGGCTATCGAGGACTTTGGAATTCCAAGTGAGAAACTAAAGGAATACAATTTGAATTATGATCAAATAAATGAGATATATGATGCAATTAAAGCATATAGAATATCTGTAAAGTTTTTGAAGGATTTGAAAACGAAATTTGATTTATTCAAGAGGTATGACTAATGGACACACCAACATTCTTAAATCACAAGGCACGAGTATTGAACGAAATATTACAAAGTGCAAGATCATTAAACGATAATGGATTTTTGAACGCGGAAGGTCATCTTAGGGAAGCATTAGGATTGATGAAATCATTACAAAAGGAAATGAAAAAAGATGAAAAAACATCCATTTAGAACTAATTGGTGGAGTCATACATGTTCGGACGGAACAATTATATGGAAACGTAAACAGTATCTACATTGTGATAAATGTGGGTATATTAACGGAAGAACACATATTGCGAGGAAAACAATATGACTACAACAGACGAAGAAGTGGATAAATTGGTAGAGGACTTAAAAAAGACTGGATTTAATGTTGTTGCTTATGGAAAAGCTAAAGACTTGTTAAAATTAATGGAAGAAGGAGAATTTTCCGAGAAGACAAAGGAGGAAAGTAAATGACTGAAAAAGACATTCCAAATTTGTTAAGAGAAATTTATAGATTGAGTCATCTTTATGAAAATGATAAAAGAAGTCCTACTAAATTACGTGATAGATTAGATGCTATTAACAGTTTAATAATGACATTGTGGATTGCAGTAGTAAAAAAACAAAGTTGGGGTGCAGTTTCTGAAAGTGAAATTTTAGGAGAAAACTAAATGACAGATTATCAAACATGTCCAACATGTAAAAAATATTTTAGTCTCGAACAAGCTGATTTATGTCATTTCTGTCCATATTGTGGTGAAGATCTTTGGTATCAACTAGAAGAAATAATGAAGGAGATAAATAAATAATGGCATGTTGGCATAGATTTAAGAAAAGACAAAAAGGTTTATGTTTAAGATGTAGGGTTCTTGATAATAAATATGTGTTTTATGCTTCTATAGTATATTGCGTTATTTTATATTTTACAGGAATACATCATTTATATTGGAAGATTTATGATTTGAGACATAAGGAGAAGAAACAATAATGCATGGTCAAAAAATAATTAATGTAATATGTCATGTTTGTGGCGAAAAAATGCCTGATTTAGTTGATGATCACTGTTGGGGTATTTCAGAATGTTTATGTGGTAATTGGTACGATGTACAAGGTGCAAGAACAAAGGGTGGAGGTAAACTAGTTGGATAAGACAATAATGAGATTGTGGTATTGTAAAGCCGATAAAAAAACAGGCAAACCGATTATAGTACAGGATCTAGAAAAAGGAATAATTTATAATACAAACAAAATAGATATGAAGAACGTTAATATTAGGATGTCTTTTAACAACGCCATGGGCAAAGCCAAATACAGTGGAGCTACCACAATTCTAGAGGTTTATAAAAATGACTAAAATACCAACAAAGAAACTTAATGAAGAATCGGAATTCGAACATGTTGCAAACATTTACGGTCAATATATGGAAGCATTAAAGAAATTTCCAAATAAGTCACAGGAAGAACAACAGGAGTTTCTTGTGGGGTTTGGTAAAGACATGAATACTCTTCTACTGGTTCTTTATGAGTGGATTCACAGGAATGACGGAAAAGAAGGAAATTAAGGTAAAAGGTATTATATCTGGATATACGAGTCTACAAGAAGAAAACGTTGTTACACTTAAAGTAAAAACTGATGGATTATCAAAAGAAGACTTAAGTATGTTGAAAGAGTTATATCAATTTGGGAAAGGAGGTTTGAAACCAAAAGCTATACTTAGAATAATATTTGATGGTACAACATATGAATTATTAGGTGCTTATAAAAATGCTTACTGATCTTAATGCTAAATTTATGAATATGATAGAGGAAATTATTAGGGAAAAATACCAGCATGCTGAAGCAGAGTTAGAAAAAGCCAAACATCATAAGGAACTGCTGGAATTACCACCAAAAAAGGAAAATTGGAGTGCACAGGAAAACGCAGAAGAAAAAATGATGGAACACATAAAAAAAACTCTACAGATAATGGCAGAAGTTGACATATTAATGGATGGGTTACTTGTATTTCAAGATGGTTTAACATATAGGCGATTAAGAGAAAAGGGTACAATACGAAAAAGTGTAAGGTGAAACAAAGTGGGATTTGCTGAAGACAAAAGATGGGATAAATACAAAGACGATCCACATAGACCCGGAATTTTACCACCAGATAAAAAAGTAAAAATATATTTAGGATTATCTACAATAGGCATGGCATTATTTTTAGCTTTATTGTGGTTATCACCATAGGATACCTTTATATTATTCTATATAGTTAATTGTATATCATAATGGCTGGGGATACATGTGGTAAATGTCATTCGGAAACTATACTTAACATTATCGTAGGATTTACTATTTCATATTTGGTTAATTTTTTAGTTGTTCCGCATTTTGCAGAAGGCATAAAAAACTATGATTTTTTAGCTAGTTTTGCAGTAACAGTAATTTTTACTATCGCTTCTTATATTAGAGGATTTTCAATAAGAAGATTATTTGCTAAGTTAGGAAATAATTATACGTTATTATCGTTTTTTAGATCCAAGCTATAAGATTATATAACCCACAAATACAACTAAACTTCATGAACAGGAAGATAGCTATATTACCACTAATCGCTATGGTATTCACCGTAGGATTAATTAGTTCGGTAAGTGCTTCAAATTGGGAAGTAGAAAAAACATTCGCTGGAGATGGTTCTGGCGAAGGTAACGTTTCAGAAAACCCGGCAATAGCAGAAAGAAGTGTATTAAGACCTCATTCATATGGTAACTTACAAGATCCACCTCAAACAGTGTGTGGAGATCACATCTGCAAACCGGGCGAAAATGCACCAGTTTTGTCTAAATTTAAGACATATGGTGGATACACTGAACGAAAACACATAGATACACCATAAGGAAGTAATTCCTTTTTTATTTTTTTATATTAATTTATATTACGCTTAGGTGTTTATTTCTCTGTGATTAAGAAAGCAGATTTGTTTGAAAACAGTATTGGAGGAGTATTAAAAGTTGGGTTTTACTATGAATTGAAACGAGTATTAGATGAGTTAGTTGATAAGGTAAACGATCTTGATAGAAGGGTGGGTAGCGATGAATTATCTTGAATATGAGCACATAATAGAACAATTTGATGTTTATCCATATGACACTCACAAAACACTGTATTATATTACTGGAGTAAATGGAGAATATGATGAATTATTAGAAAAGATATATGAATCTAGGATTAACAACGAAATTAATAGAGAAGAGTTAATGAAGGAAGGAGGTGATGTTTGTTGGTATCTTACAAGATTGGCTAACTCATTTAATATTTCCATTGCAAAATTAATACCAAGTCAAATACCAAAACCCAATTCATTTGAAGAATTAATGAAAATGATTCATCACGCAAGAGGAAAACTAACTGAAACAATAAAGAAACTGTACAGAGATAACAGAGGAAAAGCAGATTATCAGGTTATGATAAATATAGATGTTTATCTATGTAAAGCTTTTGCTGTATTAAAATTACTTGGAGAGAACTATCAAATAAGCCTAATTGATATGATGGAATCAAACGTAAAAAAACTAACACTTAGAAAAGAGAAAAATCTATTACATGGTAGTGGAGATAGTAGGGAGGTAACACTTTAAATGAGTGAAGAGCCAGTAAATCCATATTATTTCTATGATGAATTTTCAAGAGAGGACTTGAAAGAAGCATTGGTGAAAAGAGTATTTGAATTTGATAGTTATATAAGATGGGCAGAGCGATCTTTGGAAGAAGTTAAATACATCCAAATGGTATTGAGAATGAGGAAAAAATGAGTATGTGCAACAAATGTGTATGGAACCATGATAATAAAAAAGATGTATTAATGCCAAATCATTGTAAATGCGAATGTCATACATTCAGGGGGGTTTAAATAATGCATTATACATGTCCAAAACCAGATTGTTCTTTTACAAGTAATGAGAATGACAATATACGAGAAATATTAGAACATGAAAAAACTCATCCAAAAGAAGAAGTTATTACAATAAATCCAATTACCACAGAAACATGTAAATTTTGTAACGGCAAAGGTTACGTAGAAGTGAATATTAGATGTATTCAAAACCCATAGAAGGTGAAACAAATCTCACCTATATAATGGCACTTCAAAGAGAAATCAATGACTATACTGGATTATTAGAAGCAATAGAAAACTCACCAGTAAAAGAATATGTAAAAAGAGTTCCAGATTTTTTTATGTGTTATGAAAGCATAAAGGCGGGAATAGAATCAAGAAAAAAGAGATTAGAGCAAGTAGTAAGAGAAGACACATGTATATTCTGTGGGGATTTAACAATAATTTGGTATGAAGAGAAGTATAAAGGTTATATGGGTCGGTGTGATAGATGTGAGAGTAATTGGAGGGAATCCTAATGTTTGGGTTTGATAAGAAAAAAACTACAAAGAAGAAAATAACTAAGGAAGTAAAAAAAGGTGTAGAAAAGGGCAGAACACCAATTAAAGGGATTGTGAGGTGCGAATGTCCAAAACACAAATGTAGTGGATTTTCTAGATTTAGGGATTATTTATGTAATAATTGTTATGAAAAGGTTAAATGTAATAAAGAACAGGTAATATAATATGGGACAAGTGGGAGCAGGAAGAATAGACAGACAGGAAAAATGTGTAGTTTGCCAAAAAACATTTGAAGAGGATGAATTAATCTTAACACCGTATAATTTAACAAATACAGTTGAATTAATGTGCGGATCTTGTTCAAAAACACAAACTGTAGAAAGCGTTGAAGAAGTTCTAATAAAAACAGAAATAACAGAAGATAAAATAGACGTAACTACAGCAAAAAAACCAAACAAAATGAAGGAAGCAGTTAACGACACGAAAAAAGAAGTAAAAGCAAAGTCAACGTGTGCCTGTGCTAAATTTCCTTTATGTAAAGCCGTTAGAGCAATTCAGGCATTTGATGAGTTTTCTAATTCTGAGATACGAGCATATTTTATAAGTGCATATGGAGATTATTATAAAATAGACTTTTGCCCGTTTTGTGGAAGTGGACTGTATAAACAATGAAAGCAACAAACAAACAAAAACAAAAAATGAGAGAATATAATAAACTTCATGTTGATATAATTAATGCTCGTGCAAGAGAATGGAATAAAAATAATAAAGAAAGAAGAAATGAGCATAGTAGAAGATTTAGAAAAAATCATCCGGGTTATTTTACAGGAAAAACAATTAGAGTAGGAAAAAAAAGAATTTATTTAGGTTACAACCCAAGAAAAGGAATATGTGGTGATTGTGGAAAAACCAACGCAAAAACAGTTCTTCATCATCTCAAATATGATTTAAAAAATCCCTTAGCACATACATTTGAATTATGTATTGGATGTCATGCAAGACAGCACAGATTAATGAAATATAAAGGAAAGAGATCTGATCGTTTATATATATCAAGATAGTGAAAGCTTATATAAGCAATAGAGGTATTGGAGATATGCCTTATGACATGAGATGCCCCATGTGTGGAAGTTATGGAATTAAAGACATTTGTAATAGCTGTGGATTACCATTTTGTATAAACCATATTTTTAGACACAGAAACTGTAAAGAGGGACGATAATGAATCAATGTATAAAATATCCAGATGATTGTAGCGGTAAAGTCATATATGATGATATAGAAGATAAATGGTATTGTACGAAACATTTTTATACTCTGGAGCACTTAAAAGAAACAGGTAGAAAATAAATGGTAATAGCAGAACCTTGGTATCCGGGAATTCCATGGAAACAACCGTGGACAACACCACAACCATATCCAGAAGTTTGTCCCATTGTCACTGGAACATATACAGTTGAAAGAATAAAGGAAGTGGAAAAAAAGTGGAAAGAGAAACACATCAAAAATGTAAAGAAAGGAATCTTTATTACATTTGAAGGAGATGAAGAACCTCTTTTCATTGCAACAGATGACGCATGTTTTCAGAAGATAATGGATGCAATAAAAGACGAAAAGACAAGTAAAAAACCTTAAATAGTTATATACTACAAAGTAGTAAGATAATTGGTATACATGCACTGTATGAAATGCGGGTCTTTACTCGATAGCATAAGTGATGAGCAAATGGTCGGCAGACATATAACTTTGTGTCCAAGGGATGCACTTTACGAAAAAAACATTCCGGAAGAAACAAAGGAAGAGGAAGATTTCTAGAGAAATAATCGGTTTTTCTAGAATGTTTATATTGTGAAATATCCACCTTAGAGTATGAAAATACTAAATAGTGGAGAGCATTTCGTAGTAAAGACTGTCGATGGAGAAGGGCTAGAGTATGAAACAACAAACAATTTATTAACCCCTTTCAAGTTAATTAAAACATTATCAAAGAAAGAGGTTAATGAGTATGAAACTACATGCTAGAATACTGGAATATTTAATGATTGTGGGAATCGCTTATGGCACATACGCGATCATATTATCACCTATATTTTATTTTGGTTCTGTTGGAATGTCATTAGAACAAATCAAAGAGTGGCTTTGGCAAGGATTATTAGTTGATTTGTGCATTGCATATCCAGTTGGTAAGTTAACTATTAAGATAAGAAAAAAATACAAGGGGTTGTTTGATGGAAAACAAATGTTATTTTTGTGATTCTACAGATACAACGTATTGTTCAGTATGTGGTCATTATTTTTGTGATAACTGTAGAAAAAACAAATCTAAAAGAATAGTTGCTATGGCTAAAGAATGGTGTAAAAAGATGGGTTGGGGCGAATTTTTGACTCCAGAAGAAGTAGAAGAACGAAAGAAAAAAGAAAGCAATCATTAATATATGGGAAATGACGAATTAAACCAAGTATGGCAAAAGATATAAAAGCTGGTGGTTACGTAACAAAAGATTCTGGAAAAAGGGAAAACCACAAATCAGGTGCTGTACGTGATATCAGATTTGGCAAAGGTAGATATGATTTAATTTCACCATTAGCCACAAAGCGAAGAGCTGGTGTTTATGAAAGAGGTGCATTAAAATATGAGGATAGAAATTGGGAAAAAGGAATGAAGCTAAGTCGATATCTTGATTCTGCAAAAAGACATTTGGATCAATATCAAGAAGGATTGAGAGATGAAGATCATTTGGCACAAGCAGGATGGAATATAGATGCTATGATGCACACGGAAGAAATGATTAAACGTGGGTTTTTACCAAAAGAATTAGATGATTTACCAAGATATGTAAAAAAGCAAAAAAATGAGGCGAAATAGTTATAAAGGTTATATTTAAGGTGATCGTATGTTACTTGATATGAATCTAACTGTGGAAACTGCTAAAATGGCATATAACTGGTTTCATCACGCTTTTCCAAATTACAAATATAATCGATATTGTAGTGAAGAAGATATAAGATTACGGGATGAATTGGAACAATGGCTGATAAAACAAGGAGAGTAAATGATCCTCATGTTGAGATTGAGGTAAAAATGTTACAATTAAAATTAGAACAAATAGATTTACTTGAAAGACTAAAGAGAAATAAAAAAGAGTTTGATAAATTGTTTAAAAAATTATTGGCAATCAACAAGGGATTTAAAAATGAATAAGACTGAAAAATCTCAAAAGAAATGCATATTTTGTGGAGTACCACTAACCAAAAAAGAAAGCGGTGTATGTAAATTCTGTAGTAAATACAATTAACGATAAATTAATATACCCCTTTATTCTTAGTTAATATTAGAATGGCAGAGCAACAAGAAAAGCCAAAATACAATTCCAAGTTTACAGAAATTAAACGTTGGAAGAGTTCTGAAGCCCAAGACAAAGAGCTTGTCTTTAGCCTCATTACTGATCTCGATACAGGAAAGAAAAAGTTCTTTCTAAACGAGCAAGGTAAAACGAAGGCTGGAGAGAAGTACAGCAAAAAAGGCACAGTTATCCCAGTCGCATTAGCTTCTGAGGTAGCCGACTCTTTAAGAATTGCGAGTGCTACAGAGGTGACTGGGTAAAACCCAGTATTTCTTTTTTTTATGGTGATGATATGAAATATAGATATTCAGTTCGATTTATTAACAAAAACGGGGATTGGCAGGAAGAAGATGCATTTGAAACATATAATGAAGCCAATGAAATAAAAGATAAAGTAATGGCAAGAGAGAATAGAGAAACCAAAGTTATAGATTTAGAGAAACAAGAGGATACGTATTACTAATGACAACATCAGCAATTATCGCAATAACAGAAGATTTGGATAAGATAGATAATGATTGAACCAGTTTTTATAATGACGATATGTTCGTTAACACTAATGTCGCCATATTATGACTGTTCTAGTGAAGTGACGATTCAAATATATGAAGATAGACTTCCAGATACTAAAGCAATAGGAATCACTGAATGGACACGCAATCCATTTTTGGGTAAAGGAATCATATCTTTGGCTGGTGATTATAAAGAACGCAGAGGTACACATGATCACTTTTTAAAGGGAGGAGGTGTTTTATGGCATGAAATATTACATATAAAGTGTAAATGTGATTGGCATGCACATTGGGATACACTAAAACAAATCAGCGATGATAATAAATCTCATATTAGAGTACCACCTATACCACAAGAAGTTTTACCATATTTGGTTATTAAGGGAAAATGAAGATATCTATAGTAGGTTCAAGTCATTTATCAGAAGGAGAATCAATAACTGCCAGACAATTTGCTAGTGCCGTATTAAATAATTATATTAGAGATTTTGGAAAAGACAATTTAATTTTCATATCTGGAGGAGCCAAAGGAGTTGATACTGAAGCAGAGGACGTGGCAAACCAATTAGGAATAAAATGTGAAATACATAAACCATTAGTAAATGATTGGGAGAAAGGATATAAACCACGTAATCTGAAAATTGCTCAAAACTGTGATGTAATTTATTGTTTTCCAACCAAAATAAAAACAACCCCATGTTACCATTGTGATACAAATGATCATGAAGTAACAGGGGGATGCTGGACACTAAAGCAAGCTAAACTACTTAAAAAGCAGGTACATCTAGTACCGTTGATCTAACAGAGCGTTTATATAATGGAGACAATTAAGTGATTGCGAATGGGGCAAACAATCGAACAATTAAAAGATCTGAATAAGAAGCAACAAGAACGAATAGAAACACTAACAAAACAAAATGTTGAATTAAAGTCAGGTCGTTCAACTTCATCAAAGTCGTTTGTAATATTTAGTGATATACACGACGGTTCGAAATACGCTGTATGTTCAGATGAACCAGTGTTGGATAATGGTGGTAGTTATAAACCATCAAAAATGCAAAGAAAATTACTAGCATCATGGTATGAATCAATAGATGCATTGATAACAAAACCGAAGATATTAATAATTAACGGCGAACCTGTTGATGGAAGCAATCCACGAAGTTTAGGTGATTCAGTTTGGTCTACAAATTATCTTGATCAAATAGTGGATGTTGAAAAACTGATCAAGTTAATACCACACGAAAAAATATATCTAATTAGTGGATCACCATATCATGTAACAAGAGAAGCAACAAACTTTGAAAAGATATTTGGGAAGAAGATAGGAGCTGAACAGTACACAAGTGTTATAGGTAATGAAACAATGGCTGACTTTGAAGCTACATTCGAGGCATTTGGTAAACACTTACACTTTACGCATCATGTGGGTTATTCCGGATGGTGGATGTATAGACCAACACCGATAGCAAGAGAACTAGTAAAGATGCACTTCCAGCATAGAGAAAATGGATTTCATACTGATTTGTTAGTTAGAAGCCATGTTCATTATTATGTTGAAGTAAGATTTCCAAACACGATAGGATTGTCAACACCAGCATGGAAGTTTCCAGACGGATTTTTATATAAACAAGGAGAACCAGAAATGCCAACCGTTGGCAATATTGAAGTTATTGTGGAATCTAATGGTAAAATCATAGTTGAACCACATTTGGCACCAATAAAATGGGAAAAACCGGTGATACATATTTGAAAGAAATAGTAATTACTCCAGAAGATTTAAAAGAATTAGAAGACGTTCATCATGGATCTTCTGTGAATAATCATCTAGATAGAACATCACTAAAGGTATTTGATTTTGCAAAACAAAGAAAATTAACAACCGCCATGTTGATAGAAGTAAAATTAGGTATGAACAAAAGAACCGCACATATAGCATTAAGAAAATTAGAGAGGGTAGGGCTCTTAAAATGTGAAATGATGAACATAAAATCAACTGATGGAGTAGGACATCCAACCTGTGTATATTTTGTGGTAGAAAAAGATGAAAAGAAGAAGAAATGAATCTAAATAATGTTTTTATTCTGAGTCGTTGTACTATACTATATGAACCTAATTTTCGAAGAGGAAATAGAAAAAATAAACCCAAAGAAAGATCCCTATGCGGAAGAGGATATTGAAAACTACGAAGAAGAGGAAGAAGATTTCTAATAGAAGGTTTCAAATTAAAACCTTCATATTTGATATGGTAAAGAAAACCGAAAAGGCAGAAGAAATAGATGAACCAGTCAATGCATTTCTTAAAACTGCTAACGTTAAAAACGAAGAAAGTATTATGATAGATCAAGGAGAAGGTTATGTTAGAGTGTCAATTATACATAGGGTGAAAATAGATAAAGTGTAAAGGATGCAAACATGAACAATCTATTCATGTGGGTAATAAAAGATGTTACTTTTTAGGTTGTAAATGTAAAAAGTATATTTAATAACCAATAATCCATATGTTAGTCCATGGCTGGCACTCTAAAAAAGTGTAAGTATTGTAATAGTTATGGTTTAACAAAAATTGGAGAAGCGGGTCATACAAGATTGTATTTTTGTGCTAAATGTGAACGGCAAACAACACAATATTTGAAAAAACTAGTAAAATGTAAGCATATTTTTGATGATGATAGATGTTATAAATGTGGATACAAGAAAAAGGAAAAATATACTTAAATTCATATTAAACAATAACTATTCATGCAAGATCAGCTCTTTCTAACCATATTCGGAGCAATTTTGACTGCGATATTTGGTGCAATAGGATGGAAAATAAAAACTAGATTAGATAATCAAAAGAGACATTTAGACGATGTTATGGATTTGAGAAAAGCAGTTTGGCGATTAAATAAAACGGTTGTCATTATGGCTAAAATATTGGATAGCATGTCAAAGAAAACCCATCCAGAATTAGAATCTGAATTAGAAGAGATTGCAAGAGAATTATTAAGTACAAACAATGATTATGAAGAAGACGCCTAAATAGATATATACTACTAAGTAGTTGATTATGACATGGCAAGTGTAGTCGATAGAATAACTATCAACAACATACTAGCAAGCATAATTATAGTAACCTACTGTTCTATGTGGGGATTTACACTATATTATGGTATTACTAATTCCGTGGAAGAAGGAACAAATCCAGTAATTGGTGTTCTTCAAGCTATGGAGCAGTTAGCTAGCGTAATAGGTACGATGACGATAATTGTGGTTCTAGTAGTGCAATTTTACTTTAGAACTGCACCAAAGCCAGTCGAAGCACCTACACCATAGAAATAACCAAAAGGTTATAAACTATGGTTTTTATTATTTTTTATGTCAGAAAAGGATACGAAATTTGAATTGACAGAAATCGGTGCAGAAATTACTGGTGATAAACGAAATAGTTTAACAGATTCTGAGAGAAAACGCAAACTCATAGAAGAACTAACAGATAATGTAGAGCAAAAACCTAGAGAACTGCCAAAGATCAAACAACTAGTTGCACAAATACCTGAAAATGGAAAGTTAGGTCAAAAATTTACGGTGAAGTTAGGAAAACGATTTGACAGTGTCAATTTGAAAGTATATCAAGGGGAAACAATAGAAGAAGTAGCAGGAAATACAAACATAGTACACGATAAAACAGAAAAAAACAAAGATGAGATATCGTATGATTTTTATGATCCAGTTCCAATAAAACAAACTTTTATTAATGGATTACTAGCAGGAAAATATCTCGTAAAAGTAGAAGCACATGGAAATGAAGCAAATGATCAATTAGAACAAGAACGGGTAATTGATATTAGTGCGTAAAATAAGCTTATAAGTAAAATTTACGAATTTATAATATGCCCGGAAGAGGTCAACCTTGGAGAGAAGGTGGATTACCTGATTCAACTATAACTACTGCTGAATTAAAAGATTTCACAGTTAGAGGTGTTGATTTAAGTTTTTTCAAAAGCCCTCCAATACTAATGACTGGAGCACCAGTACCAATTCCACACGGATTAGGTAGGGTTCCAGCAAAGGTAACAGTAACAATCGTTGATGGACCTCCAGCTTATACACCACCTATGATAGTAGAAGGTGTTCATACAATGACAGACGTTATTGTATCAGGAACAACTGGATGGTTTGTAGTAGTAGAAGCTACTTAATCAACAATTTTTATTTTTTTTAAATATGTTTAAATACTTTCTATACTATTGTAGGATATGCCCGGAAGAGGTCAACCTTGGAAAGTGGGAGGAATACCCGATAATACTGTTACAAGTGCAGATATTAAACAAAGTACTATTAAACTAGAAGATTTATCCCAAGAAGTATTAGATGAACTTGGTGGTGGAAGTGGAGTTGATGCCGAGCATGTTGTAGATCCTTTTGATAATTATTGGTTTTATGATGAATTTTATTATCCAAATCCGGGTAGTGATTTATCAGACCATTTTGAATTAGATTCTTCAAGTACAAACGCTGTAAATAACAGTGTTAGTGGAGTCGTTTCAATAGAAACAAGTGGTCTTGCAGATAATATTGCAAGAGTAAATCTATGTGGTGCTGGATTAGTAGCAATAGACGCTACAAAGAACTTTAGAGTTGTTTGGAGAATGGCTTTACCAAGCCCAAGCGATGCTGAACAGGCTATTAGAGTTGGATTATTTGTTAACACAGGTGCAACTCCGGGTGGAACATTTCCATTTGCAAGTGAACCAACACAAAGATTATGGTTTAAAGCAGACGGAACAGGAAATTGGTTCACAGAAATTGATGATGGTACAACTGAACAGGATGATGATACAGGTGTAGCACAATCATCTGGAATACACACATTTGAAATAAGATCAAATCCATCAACACCAAATATTGAATTTCTAATTGACAATGTAGTTGAAGCAACATATACAACTGATCTACCAACAGGAAATGCAACAGCTTATATTGGAATACAAGAATCTGCTTTGAACGCTAAAGCATTATGGATAGATTCATTGTTTATTTACTCTGATAGATAAACATGTTAAAATCTGAATTAGATTTACTTAAAATAGCATTGAAATTATATTATAGAATAAATGAAATGGATAGACGAGATCTTTATTCTGAATCAGAAGTTAACAGTCTTCTAAGAGAATTAGAAAGAGTTGATTACATTCCACGGGTGAGGGAAGCACTTGATCATTATTATAAAAGAGTAAATCAATATCCCAATAGAACAGAAATAACAAGTAATATTAATAAAATTAGAAGCATATTTCATTCAATAATAAAAAAACATAACATACAAGTTTTAGACAAAGGGAATAATCCAAGAAGTTTAGAAGATATACTTATTAATGATGTTGTTTTACTTCAACTATGCCCGGAAGACAAAAAGGTATTAGGCGTTCAAAACAAAGTAGAATAGATAGATATTATACAGTAACTGATAAAGATCCAGTAACTGGTTCCCTTCCAAAAGAAGAAGTAAAAGCGGAAGAAAAAAAAGAAGACCAAATCTAATAAATGCTTATAAATGAAATATGATTATGTTATATCATGGTAGCAACAGTAGCAGTATTTGTAGATACAGGAGCAGGACCTACTCCAACAGACACATCGATATCAGGTCCTCCAAATATTCGTTTTAAGACCGCTGATGATGCCTTGATTGATGCAAACAATCCAATACCAATTCCAACAGGTATTCCAAATAGAAGTTATTGGAAGCATATTTACCTAAAAGTAACAGGTGGACCTTTTACTCAAATTGATAACATAAAGTTCTTCACTGACGGAACTGGATTCGGTACTGGTATTACTGTATTCGTTGGTGACGAAACTCCAACTAAAAACTCAGGTTCAAGTGCTGGTTATGACCAAGCATTTGGAACTGTAGGAACAACTGGAAACGAGTTAACAACCCATGCGTTTATTACAGCTAAAACAAATGCATTTACTTTCACTTCAGGTTCACCAAAAACAATAACAATTAGTGAAGCTGGTGCAATTATAAATGCGTCAGGAGAGACAAGCAATTATTTGGTTGCTCAAATGGATGTAGCAAATACAGCATCACCCGGTGATTTGGCAGACGAGACTTGGACATTCCAGTACGATGAAATTTAAACCTTTCCATACTACGTAGATATAGATAGGTTTATATTATCCTTTTTTTATTTTATAACATATCCTTCAAAGTTAAATAGTACTATACACTTTATTACTATATGGGTATAACTGATACCGTAAAATGGCGAGCAGTTTATAATGATGGAACTTATCTTGACGAATTAGAACCAAATGGAACAGAACATGCTTTTAAGGAAATAAATTTTATGAAGATAGAGGCATTTCAACTCATTAATCAACAAAAAATACCTATTTGTCAGGTAAGACTGGGTAATGGAAAACGATTAATTTTTGCAAGGAGAAAATTAATGACAACTGGTGCAAGAACAATATTACAAGGTGATGTTAAGATTTCTATACCGGCAGAAGCACGTAAAGTAGTAATAATTCTAGGTTGGCAGAAGACTGTAAATAATGTTAATTTAAAATCAATATTTTATCTATTACCTGACGGAAGAATAGAAATGGATGACGAATGGAGAGAGGATTCACTACATTCTCAAGTAAATACACCAAGTTTATAGATTTTATGCTTATATAGAGAGTATGTATATTGAATAATATGGCAATACAATGCTTTAAGGTGAGTCAATACAATGACAGGGAGAATTACTGAGTTTACTGAGGCAACTCCAACAGACGATGATTATTTAGAATTTATAGATCTCGCAGAAGCAATTAACACAGATGCTAGAAATAAGAGAACAACTTTTGGTGATTTAAGGGGAGTTAATTCATGCAAAGATTCTGTTAGGGTTGCTACAACAACTAACGGAGATTTAGCAACAGCTTATGAAAATGGAGATACAGTAGATGGGGTTGTTCTTAATACTGGAGACAGAATATTACTTAAAAATCAAACAACTGGTTCGGAAGACGGTATTTATACTGTTAATGCAAGCGGAGCACCAACTAGGGCAAAAGATTTTGATACAAGCACAGATGCAAGAAGCGGTTCTTTAGTACTAGTTCAGGAAGGAACAACAAATGCAGATACGATTTGGCAACTTACAACAAATGCTCCCATTACATTAGGATCAACCTCTTTGACATTTACACAAGTTGATGCAAGCCATAATTTACTTTCATCAAAACACGGGGATACATTATCTGGAACCGTAGTTAGAGGTGATTCAATTGTAGGAAATAGCACCCCAGCATGGTCTAGAATAGGTATAGGAACAGCATCTAAACGCTGGAAGAGTGATGGAACAGATCCAAGTTGGGCTTGGGATAATGTAGTAACAAAAACATCAACTGCCACATTAGTAGATAGTGAAGAAATTATTTTAGTAAATCCTAGCACAAGTGCAATGACAATTAACTTACCCCCTGCAAGTGGAAGAGGAGGAAAAAAATATAAATTAATTTATATTTCAACGACAGGTCAGCCAGTAACTATAGATGCAGATGGAAGTGAAACAATTAATGGGAAACTAACAGTTTTACATGAACATAAATATACACAATGGTATTTAAGATGTGATGGTTCAAACTGGTTTGGAGAGTATAGTTCTAGACCATTTGCAAGTTTTTCATTTATAGATTTAATTGATGATTTTAATGGTGTTGATGGTTCAGTAATAGGTAATTTATCATGGGCTGGTCAGGGAGTTGGAACAGAAGTTATAGAATCAATAGCTGGAGAGGCTAATCACTTTGGAATTTATAGGTTTTCTACAGGTGGTGCAAGTGGAGACGATTGTATTGTATTTTTAGGAGAAACACCAACAATAGGTTCTTTAATCGCCAGTGATGATTGGAGTGTTACATTTTTAATAAGAATAACTGGAACATTAGCAAATGCAACAAGAAGATATGGTTTATTTGGTACTGCTACTTCAAACAGTAACGAAACAAGCGAAAACGCCTGTTTCTTGTTTGATACTGCCGTAAGTGCAAATTGGAGAATGAGAACGAGAAGTTCAGGTGGTACTGATCAAACTACAACTGGTTCTGGTGCGGTCACATTAAATACTTGGTATAAACTAAAAATTGTAAACGATGGTGGAACAATAAGATTTTATATTAATGATATAAATGTTGCTAATCATTCAACTCAAGTTCCAAGTGGTGCTGTTTTGCCAGTCATAACTGTTGATAATACATCGGCATCATCGAGATCACATGATATTGATTACTTTAACATCAGAGTGATACAATCAAGGTGATTTTAAATGATATTAAATGATAAAATGTCTAATACAATAGATAAATCAAATCCTAATACAATAGGTGGTAAAAATGACTTTAAGATATCTTGAAGGTGGTTCTACAGAACGTAGATTAGAAGGCAATTCAACTGAAAGAACACTTGAAGGTATTACAAGAACTAAGACTTTTACATGCGATGCAATATTAGTAAATAGGAACACACAAACATTCACATGTGATGGATTATTAGAAGCAACGATTAATTTCAATTTTACAGTAGATGCATTAATAGAAGCAGAAGTAATGGAGTTTTTCCTAGTAGATGCATTATTGGAGCAAACATTTGATGAAACATTTACAGTTGATGCAATATTAAACAAAGTATCAGATTTTACAGTAGATTCATTATTAAGAGATACATTTGATGGAACATTTACTGTAGATTCGATTGTAATAAACAGAATAAACAAGACATTTATTGTAGATACCATATTATCACAAGAAGCATTAAATCTATTTTTGATAGATGCTTTATTAGAAGAGACCAATACATTTACGTTTGATATAGATGCAATAACATATTTACCAATTTATAATACATATACTATAGATGCTTTATTAAAGAAAGAAAAGACAAAAACTTTCATTATTGATGCTGTATTTGAACAAGAAAAAACTAAAACATTTACAGTTGACTCATTATTAATTTCATCAACACAACCTACAAAACTATTTGCTGTTGATGCAAGGTTAAAACAAGTTCAAACAGAAACATTCACGGTTCAGGCAAACTTAAGATATAAACAAACTAAAACACCAACCGTTGATGCATTAATAAAACTAACAGGAGAGGTCTTATGTAGTACGTTAGAACCAATATTCTCTGATACATTTGATTCAAGTACAGGATGGACGACATTTGGATTAATCACAGTTGATTCGTTAGCAAACCCCGATGTATTAAGATATAGTTGTGTTAATTCATCAAATCCGGGTTCTCAGGCAATAAAGACGTTACCTATTCCAACGGGAGAAGAATTTAGGATAGAATTTACACACAATAATATTGGAGGATGTACATCATTCGGTTCATTTGCTTCATTTGGACTTACTGATTCAACAACAAGAATAGGACACCAATTTACCGCCGTACCAAAATTAGAATATAGAGTTAATTCGGGTGATGGACCTAATGGCGAAGGAATAAGAATACTTTACAGATCTACAGTATCAGATCCAGTATTAATTAGTGTAAGTGCTATTCCAATGACTGATAATACAACATATTATGTAAGAATAGACAAAAACTTGGCAAGTATAATTACGCTAAGTATGTTCTCAGATTCAGCTAGAACAATTCACGTATCAGGCTCTCCAATTACATTAGATGTATCGTCACAGATTAAGGTTCCATTTACATATGTTCAAGCTTCAAACGTAGGTCCTGCAGGTCCGGGTAGTGCAAGACAATATACTGGAGAAATAGAGGATTTGATAATATATGAAGACAGATGTCCAAACTTCCTTGTAGACGCATTCTTGAAGAAAACACAAGAAGAGGTATTTAATATTGATGCAAATCTTTCAACTAGATTCCAATTTACTTGTGATGCTTTATTAAAGAAAACAAGAACTAAGACATTTACAATAGATGCATTCTTTGAAGCGGAAGATACGCTAGAAACATTTACAACAGATGCACTTCTTGTAAGAGTTAAAAAATTCAGTTTAGATGCTCTTATCAAAGCATTGGGAGACAATAGATGTCCATTTGAGAATATATTTGAGGAACACTTTACAACTACATCAGGATGGAGTGTTGAAATTAATAATACTACTGTAGATGGATGGGGAACACAAAGAATATTCATAGATGGTGAATCTCTATCTTCACAAGAATTAGACCAATTTGGCGATACTAATGGGTTTGCTTATATCATAATGCCTCCGGGCGGATTTAATCCATCTGATACACCTATATTGAAATCGAAATACAGGAGAAAGAAACTTGATTTTAATGGAGGAATAGGAAGAGTAAGAGGAAATAATATTAGATTAGACTTTGAACTTACACATATTTCTGGAACATTAGGAAAATGGGTAGTATTGAATAAATCAAGCTTACATCCAGACAATGATCCAAATACTGCAACTTTAAATGTAAATGTATCTGCTTCTCAAGCAATATCAGTTACACTTGGTGATGGAGTAAACAGTGCAACTACATCATCGTTATCAATAGGAGGAGTAAAAAGATATGTATCTATAGAATCGGTTGGAAATACACTAACATTAAACGTATATTCAGATGAAGCACATACAACTCACATAGCAGGTTCTCCAATTAATGTTAATACATCTTCTGTAAATAAGGATCAATTAGATTTAAGTTGGTTAATAATAGGTGCAAATAACAAGAGTGCTAGTACAGCAAATCCAGATACAATCGGAAAAGTTGATAATATTAAGATATTTTCATCACCATGTCCAGTAGCATATGTTGATGGTTATTTAACACAATCATTTAGTACCACATTAACGATAGATGCAAGATTAATAAAAGAACAACGATTCACAATAGATGCTATAATACAAGGCAGAAAGTTCTTTAATGTTGATGCCAAATTAGTAAGAGAAAGAACAACAATAATAGATGCTTTGTTATTCAAGACTAGAACTAGACTATTTACAGTAGATCCGTTACTAATAGGAGCGGTAAATAAGACATTTAAAATAGATGGATTACCATTTGTTCCACCAGCGGTATTAATAATAACCGACGCAATAATTAACTTACAGGATGTAAATAAAACATTTGATATTGATTCTATATTAATAAAAGGAGCATTCCATACATTTACTGTAGATGCATTTATAATACAATTAACTATAAATAAACAATTTACCGTAGATTCAAGAATAAGAGAAACAAACATAGAATCATTTTATGTAGACGCATTGGTAAAAATGTTAGGATCTAACGGAACATGTAATTTCCAGCCAGATCCATTCTTTGCTATCGATACTGGATTGGAACAATATATCGGACCTATAACTCCAGAGCATGAGGAAAGTGTTGATTTATTGATAGGACAAGAAGTTATTTTGAATAATCAACAAGTAAGAAGAGTAATTGTATTATTAAGAGCAAGTGGGTTCCCCAATGAGATAATAGAAGAATCATTGATAATAGGAAAAATATGGGGCAATGTTGTAGTAGGCAATCCAGCAGGAGAAATAGTTGAATCAACCTCAGAAAATACTATAAACGCACAAAATACATCTGGAGATCTTCCAGCAGGTGTTTGGAGAGAAATAACATTTATTTATGATCCTTTGACAACTCCATTCCTAACAGGAAACTTTGTAGTTGGATTCCAGCACTTTGTTGGACCTAATACAAATGATCCACAAGGAGTAGGAATTGCAATTCCAGTTATATCTAATAGCAACGTAATATCTGGAAGTGCTGTGATGAGAAGAGAAGGAAATTCAATAATTGATCCATTGACGTGGCAATACCTAACCTCAATGTCTAAGGATATAGTAATAAGAGTTGAAGTGGTAAATGGCGATGACGTAGTAGAAGGAATAAACAGACGATGTCCAAGAGTAGATTCACTGTTGTCACTAGCAAACACAAAAGTAGTAACTGTTGATGCTCATATTGCAACCAGAAAGTTATTCACATTAGATGCATTGTTTGATCAAGCAAAACCAAAGACATTTATCATAGATGCTAGATTGATTGGTAATCCAAAACCAAAAGTAGATGCAATACTTATAACAGCATCAATATTTACAATAGACGCTGTAACATTCACACCACCAGCAATAACATTCACTATAGATGCGTTATTAAGAGGAGCAAAATTTACGATAGATGCATACATTGAGCAACAAAACAAAAACAAAATATTTAATTGCAATGCATTATTATCAGTTCCAAATAATCTAAAAACATTCAGTATTGATGCAAAAACACAGTACTTTAATCTAGTTGCTCCATTCAAGGTAGATGGATTTGTAATAAGATTCCCAAGTGCATTATTCTTCATAGATGGAATAGTTAAAGCCTTTAACAAACAGAAGTTATTCAGAGTAGACGCTTTATTAGAAAAAACAAAAACATCCACTTTCTTAGTTGATGCAAGAGTAAAGAAAACAGGATTTAAGACATTTACAGTGGATGCTGAATTAATAATAAAAGACAAAGTAGTAACATTTGACATAACAGCATCGCTAGCAACTACACAGCCTCCAATATTATTCAGTGTTGGTGCATTAATAATTAAAACAAATGCAAGATATAGAGTAGATTCACTATTAAGATTAAGAAAAACAAAGACATTTACAGCGGATGCAAGATTATCAAGTAGACTAAACAAAACATATTTAACAGATGCATTGATTAAAGAATTTAATGTAGCAGAGTTGGTAATAATAGATTCAATAATAAAGAAACAAACGGATCTGCAATTCATAGTAGATGCAAATGTAGAATCAACGGCTGGGGTTGTTACATTTACAATAAACTCTAGATTAGTGTTCCCATTCAAGAAACCACTGGTTGATGCAAGAGTGGTAAATAGGAAAATAAAGGAATTTACTGTTGATAGTTTCATAGATCCACCATTTAAACAAAAACCAAGAGTAGATGCAATAGTTAAAGCATTTGGAATAAATAGACCATTTACAATAGATGCATTAATAGGAATTGGTCAAAAGAAAGTAACAGTTGACGCAAAGCTAAATAAGATTAAGATCTTTACTATAGATGCTATGACTGGAGAATTAATAGATGTGGGAGTGGAAGCAGAATCTGTAATAAACGATGGTAGTGGTAACGTAGGATTCGAATCAACCATGGGTATAGGTGGTACACAATGACAGCGTGGGATATTTCAACAGCAGTATTTCAAAATTCAAAACAAGTAGTAACTTCTTCAACACATTCACCAACAGGATTGTTTATCAGAAGTGATGGATTAAAAATGTATGTTATAAACAATTCGAGGGTAAATGATGGAAATCCAGCAAACACAAATCAAATTTTAGAATTTAATCTTTCTACAGCATGGAATATAACAACAGCTTCACTTGTTCAATCTTTTAACGTTACTCCAAACACTGTTGATCCAAAAGGGATATTTTTTAGACCTGATGGTACTAGAATGTTTCTGGTAAAAGGTGAACCACCTGTAAGAATACATCAATATAATTTATCAACACCATGGAATATATCAACGGCAATATTTAACATAACCAGTATAGAACTACCAGCACCAACACCAGTAGTATTTCCACAAGATATATTCTTTAGAAGTGATGGATTGAAACTATACATAACAAATACTGATGATGATGAAATACTTGAATATAATTTATCAGTACCATGGGATGTAACAAACCCATCACTTTCATTTGTTCAAAGTAAAAGTGTAGTTGCTCAAGACACCGTTCCAACTGGAATATTCTTTAAACCAGATGGATTAAAAATGTATATAACGGGAGGACAAAATAGAAATATTTATGAATATAATCTTTCTACAGCATGGAATATATCTACTGCCACATTTTTCCAAAGTAAAAATATAAGTACTGAGGATACACTTCCAATAAGCTTATTTTTCAAGCCAGATGGATTAAATATATTTACAACTGGTGATACAAACGGTCGTGTTTATTCATATGATTTATCAGAAGCACCGCCACCACCATGTTTACCTCCTTGTATATTTTGTGATGATATTTCTACGAATACTGGATGGGTAAGAACAGGTCCTATTGTAAATAGCATGATATTGATTGATGATCCATCGTTTCCAGACACAATGAGATTAAATAGTTTAAATGGTAATAATTGGGCTTACAAAGATATAGGAGGTGCAATTTCAGGAAACAATATTAAATTTCAATTTAAACTTGATTATGAATCTAGAGTAACAGTAACTGGATTTTCTCCTAGAATTTCAGTAGCATTTGGCTCATCCACTGGTCATCCACAAACACAAACAGGAAGCATAATTAGAGTTGATGTTGACATATCAAAACAACCATATAGTGTATTAAATGGTATAGTTAGTGATGGAATAACAACAATAAACACAGTTTCTGGAGCAAGTAACCAACATGCGTTATGGATATATCCTAATAATAATGTTCCAGCATCAAATGATTCATTGAAAGGTCCTTATTATGTAACCGTTGAATTAAAGGATAATAAGTTAAGATTAAGTATGTATATTGATTCGGCTAGAACTCAACACATGAGAGGCAGTCCAATAACTGTAGATGCCATTGGTATGAATTTAACGAATCTTAGATATGTACTGGTTAGTGGTGGTTTTAATGCTGGCAGTGGAAGAGCATTTACTGGATTTATTGATGATATATGTGTGTTTCAAAACTCTGGCGGGTTATCAATAATACCACAAAAATTTATTCCAGCCACAGGTTCATTTATAGAAACATGGGATGGATACGCAACAGGAGATCAAAATCCAACGCCATGGATAAGTAGAAACGAAGTGATAGGAGGTCCTGTTACATTATTAACTGATATACATGAGGTTTCAACAATAAATCCAATAGAAGGAACAAAGGCATTTAAGATAAATCATAAATTTAGTAGGATAGGAAATGGACCAAGAGAAGGAAGAGAATCAGTTTCAAGATTTGTTCCAGCAGTAGTAAGAACAGATGGATCTGGATTAGATATACCATTATCATTAACCGCTAAAATGAGAGCAGATATCTTGAGTCTAGCAAGTGATCCAATAGGAGTTATGGTAGGATATGAATTATTGTTGGGAGCACCAAGTGTTCCAACACCAACAAGAGGCATTTTCTTTAAATTATACGGAAATAATAGTTCAACAGTTGCTTATATATGGGATGGAACACAATGGATATCTAATAATCCTTTAGATGCACCTATCTCACAATCTAATCCTGTTGGTTCAATTCAAGAAATATCTGTTTTTAATTTAAAAAATGAATTTGATAGTAGTGTTCAAAGCGAATTACTTGGATGGGATTTTGAATCTCACGTATCTGGAATATGGGTAGGATATGTAGGAGTTAATATTGCGGGTGCAAATTTTAATCCAACAGAGGTATTAATAAATGGTGATACAATATCTATGTTAAATGCTGGAGTAACAATAAAAACATTCCCTGTAGGTGCAATAATAAAAGGAGTGACACCGAAAGAATTCAAAGTAAGTGCTAAATTAATCAAAAGAAAAGAATTTACAATAAATGCTCATATTCCACCAATTCCAAAGAAACCAAAAGTTAATGCTAGATTAGTAAGAAGAAATGCAGTTAACAGTACCTATGTTAATGCTATTTTGTTTGGTACAGTAACAATAACAACTCAAACAAAAACATTCTTGATAAACGCTATTATACAGCAACCTCTCTATAAGACTCCATTAGTAAATGCAATATTGATAAAAAGAAAAGAAAAAACCACTTCGATTAATGCTATATTGGTTCCTTTATCTAAGACTTTCAAAATAGATGCGTTAGTAGGAATATTTGAGCCAATGTCTATTTTAGACGTTGAGTCGGTGATAGGGCATGAAGTTTAAAGAGATATTAGGGTATCAATTTATAAATAAGATAGCAATAAGTATATATGGGGCGAGTCAATGGTAAACATAATTCCAGATATTAAGGTAGGCAATATAGGCACGCGTCTACGCGTAAGAATGACAAAAGTGAAGGATTCTATAGCACCAGAAAATGTTAAAGGCGATCCTTCTGAAAGAGAACCAGTAAGCTTATCAACTACTTCAGGAACATGGATAGAATTAGAAGTTCCAAAAGGCAAAAGAAAACCACTTTTAGTAGCAACTATTATAGATTCTCAAAATGGGTTAATGGAGCATATTGATTCTGTTGGTATATTTGATGTTGACGGAAGATGGAAAATTCGAGGTGTAGTTCAATTTAATTCGGGTAATATATTTAAAGGAACTTGGACTGGCTTCATGGTAGGTGATTAAAATGGCTTTTGGATTTAGACGAAAAGCAAGTGAAGCAGTACCAAAAGTATTTCAAACATTTAACTCATTATTAGGCTCAATAGTTAGAAAAAAGAACGCAACTGTTGTAGGTCCTTCTAAACAATTAGTTGGAGAATTTCCACCAGTAACTTTTGAACGATTATTTGAATTTTATCATCATTGGGATCAAGTTAAAAGATCCATGGATACTTCACATCAAAAATTAATTGGTGCTGGAATAGAAATAAAATCTAACAATGAATACTTTAATATTTTCATAGAAAAATGGTGGAAAACAACAAATGCTGGCAAAAAATTTAGTGAATTTCTCTTATCTGGATTAATTACAGGAAACGGAATAATGGAAATACAATATACTCCTGATGGAAGAATAGGAAATGTAGAACATATTCCTATGCAAACTATATATAGAATCTTCAGAGATCAGTTTGCCAATGAACTTAAATTGGTACAAGTTGTTGACGGTGTCTTTAAGGAACTCGATCCCGAATACTTTATGCACTGGATGATCAATAATCCTGATAAGCAGGCATTTGGTAAATCTGAATTCTTTTCAGTTGCATCACCAAGACCTGTAACTACCAAAGTGGATAAGTTTACAGGTCAGCCTGTGAACCCTGATAGAAATCTACGTCCATTATTGGATGCACAAGCTATATTACAAAATGCAGAAGTAGAAATTAAAGAAAAAATGGGTAAACCAAGACTTATTGTATCTGCTCCCGGAATGACACAAGATCAAATGCATCAAGTACAATTAGAAATGGCAGATCCAAATAGTGATCAATATATCTGGATTTTTGACAAACCAGTTGATTCTAAGGAATTACAAATTCAAGCAAATACAAGATTCGATGATTATGGAGATAACGTAGATGCACACATTGATATAGCTACTGGATTCGCTTCCAAGGTTATTTCGAACCCCGGCGGGTTTAGTTATTCAAGTGCTCAAAGCCCATTGGATGTATTAGACCAAAGAATGGCAGATATGCAAAACGATATATCAGAACTTATTATTGATAAATTACTAAGACCACTAGCAGAATCGTGGGGATTCAAAGAATTTGATGAAATGGAAGTAGAAATATCATTTACACCTAACGTTAAACGACTTACAATGGAAGATATCAAAGGACTTGATCCAGAATCTGTTGCTCCTAAAGAAAAAAGAGAAATGTATAAAAAATTAAATATTCCACTCAATGACAAACTTTTTGACGAATTTCAAAATGAACTTAAACAAGACAAACAAGATCAAAAAGATACTGCGATGGTTCAAGCACAAAATAGTGGATTTGGTCAAGGAGGATCACCTGTTGACAATAAAAAACCACCATTTGGAGGAAGCCCTGAAGATACAAGTAGCAAACCAGCACCAAAAACTCCACCAAAATCTGATATTGAAAAAGATAGACCATCACCAACAAGAAGAGATGAACAAAATCCATCTATATTTAGAAAGAAAAAAGGAGAAGCACTTACAGAAGAAGATGTAGAAAAAATAGTTATGAAAGCAGTAGAGGCAACTCTAAAGGCACAAGAAAGAATACCTTTACCACCAAAAGCAGGTGCTACTAGAAACGATTCATATGATTTATACGTTTCACAAGGGTTAGATACACCCGGAAAACCCGATATCACAGATCCAGCAATAAGAAAAATATATGGATTGGATAAAGATGAATTTGAAAACGAATTACCAACAAATGCCTCACAAAGAAGGGCAGATGCCATGAACCCACCAGTATTAGATCCACAAGAACAAGCAAGAAGAAACACGCTTAATGCAAAACGTGGAGATAGTCAAGGAATCGACTTTACTAACGCTGGAGGACAAGGAATTCCACAAGTAGATCCAAAAACAGGGCAACCTATTAGTCAACCACCAATGGTAAAACTAAGTGATTATGTAAATGAACTTGAAGGTAAAGTAAAGGGAGATCATACTAAAGGTGGGACAGGAGATCAGCGAATTAATCAAGATTCGACTGGTGATATGAAAGACCCACATGATTTAGCACAATTACAAAACGAACCTGCAGAACCAGAAGAACAGCAACCTCAAACCACTAATATAGGTCCACGCGTAAGAGAAGATTTGGGTAAAAAATTAACAGGTGGTTATGAACCAACAGAACCAGATTTGAAGAAACTAGGAAGCAATGTTGATGATGAACCTCCATATGAAAAAGCTGAAGGATTTAGTAAAGATGAAGAAGATAAAAAGAGTGGTAAATTAAAGAAACTTGAAAATAGTCAAAATCTAAAGAAAGCACAAGAACTAGGAAAAAAGCCTGAACCACAAATACCAGATCCACCAGAAAAACCACACAGAGATGCTAAACCTCCAGAAGAATCTGAACCAATATTACCACCTCAAGATCCAAATCCACATTTAAATGAGCCACAAAAAGGTCAAGCACAATTAGATGACACTCCATTACAAGAAATGCCAGTTAATGAACCATTTGAGATAAATCCAAGTAGACCAAAAAAACAAGGACAATCTGCAAATCAGGCAACAGATTTAATCGATATAAAGAATGATATAAATGAAGATGGAAATGCAGTAGAACCAGCAATAGGACAATCTGATCAAGAGCGATTAAAACAAGCAGAATTAACAGGAACAGATGATCATTCAACACTACCAACAGAAGAACCACCTATTGATCAAAGTGGATTGAATGTAAGACCTGACGAATTACAAAATATTACTAAACAAGACCCAATAGGAAATGTTCCACATGACGATGGAATGATAGTAAAACCTGAAGATGTTCAACAGGTTAAACCAATACAACAAGATAAACCAGTTACAAATGTAGATCCATCACAAGGACAGAATATTGATCAAGGAGTTGATCCAAACGAGATTGATCCAAACCAATTACATGTAGATCCAGAAACAGGGAAAAATTACACGGATTTGACTGACGAACAGGGTAACGAAGTACCAGACTTGAGATTTGATCAAACTCCAGATTCAGATGAAAAACAACCAGAAGTTGAATTAGAAAACGAAATAGTTACTAAGGAAGAATATGAACGTGAATTAGAAGGTGCAAGGCATAAAACAGATCCAACAATGCAACCACCAATGGTTTCTGAAGATCAATTTAATACAGAATTGGATAAAAAAAACACAGATCCAAATGAACCAAATGTATTTGACAATACTATGCCAAATGAACCACAAGATAGAGTAGATAAGTTATTCAATCCACCAGAAGAAAAAGAGGAAGGATGGGAACCAGTATTAGCAGAAGATGATGATAAGAAAGCATCAGAAGTTTTAGATGGAATGAGAGTTCAATCAGAACAGGTATTTGTTCAACCAGCTAAAAAGGTAATAGGAGCACCAAGATTCGAAGATAGAAGAAAAAAAAAAGATCAATCGAAGGAAACAGGAACTCCAGAAGGAGCGAGAAAAGCTTGGGATACAAGGGGAAGGGGAAGAAAACCACAAGAAAAGAAAGGAAAGCCAACAAAGGTAATAGTGGATGATTCAAGGCAAATTGAAAGAACAAGTGCAATCAAAGATATTACAAATACATTTCCAGATAAATTCGATTATGAAACAGCAACTAACCAAGCAATTAAAGCAGAAAAAATACAGGATAAACATCAAAAAAGAATCAAAGAGGTTATTAATGATTTGAAAGAAAATTTTCCAAATACAGACATAACAGGAAGAGTAAAAACAACATATAGAATGTTAGAAAAATTAGCAAGAAAACCAAATCAATATAAAGATGTTTCAGATTTACAAGATGTTTCTGGAGCTAGAGTATTATGTAAAACTTTAGAAGAGGTAAATAAAAATGTTGATTACATAAAAGAAAAATATGCTGTAATAAACGAAGAAAATTATATAAAGGATTCAAAAGGAGGATATAGAAGTATTCACTTAACAATTCAAGATGATAAAGGAACAGACACAGAAATCCAAGTAAGAACACCAAATCAACAAAAATGGGCTGATTGGGCACATGATATTTTCTATGCACCACTTACAGACGAAATGAAAGAGTATCTAAAAGAAAATCTTAATACTATTACAGATTATGCTTCTAAAATGTCAGACTATTATTATAAATTGGATAGTGGAAAGGATGCAAAAATTCCAAAATGTCCACCACAGATAATACAGATAGGGTGTTTACAATGAGTGATGAAAGTTATATAGAATTAATAATAAAGGAACAATTAAGAGTAACACCAAAAAAAGGGTTCAATGTTTGTATTTATGATAATTACGCAGATGTTGGTGATAGATTAACAGTTGTAAGACATACTAATACTGAAGAAGAAGCAAGAGAAATAGCAAAGACTTTGAAAGATGAAAAAGTGTATATTTACGGTGGTAAAAGTGGTTAAAAAATCAAAAGAACCTGAAAAATGGTGGAAAAGACCACCTCGTTCATCTAGGGAGTGTTTTAGGTGTAAGCATAAGTATTCAAGTCATATAGATGTGAGATGTCTTAAGATAGTTAAAAGAAAGCCTGAACGAATAGAATGTGATTGCAAGGGATTTGTATCAAATGAGGCAGAAATGAACATGATAGAAGAAAGAAAAAAAAGAAAGCTTTTAAATGACGAAGAGGTAATTTAGATATGCCTATAAAGATGGGGGATAAAACATATCATAAATTTGAGGATGCTTCAAAGGCAGTTCAACAAAGTAAGGGTTTATCAAAAGATAGGGCAAATGCTTATGTTGCAACTATCGATAGAAAACAAAATGAAGCAGTAGATCCAGAACAAACTCAATCTTTAACGACACCAAATGCTGATGACGTAAAACCTGAAAATACACAAGATTTAACATCACCACAAGGTTCTTCACGGGAAGCAGAAAATCCACAAGCATCTGGTAGAGGTGAATTATCACCAACTAATCCATCACAAGATCAAGCAGAGCCATCTGCAAATCCACAGGATCAAGCAGAACCACCAAACGCAGGACATCAAGGAAGTTCTGAAGTTAGTTCTGATTCAGACATAAAGAAAGACAACGCATATGGAAAATTAAATGGAGACAAAAATATAGAAAACGAAGATGAAAACAAAGATAAAAAAAGAGAAGAACATCAAAGTCTTGAATATGAAGGAGAATCATATATCAAGGTTGAATCAATAGAATATGATGAAAGAATTTACATTCCAAGAGCAGGAGAAGCAGAAAAAGATGATTTAGAATATGACAATAAATTTTGGAAAGAAGCAGATGAAGATGTATTAGAATTAGATAACGAATATTATACTAAAGATGCTGAGGAACAAGGTGATATAGTTCCAAATCCACAAACATCAATGCCACAACCAACAATAGCAACATCAAATCCACAATTAACACCAACAGCAGAGAGCATTATAATAAAAGAGTCAAACGGAAAATTAAAAAAATACAATGTTTTTGAAGTAAATGACGAAGAAGATCCAACTGTTACAAAACCAGCAGAAGTAAAAGACATTCCAGTAATTGATTCACCTCAAGGGAATATAACACAAAAAACAGATAAACCAGAAGAGGAAAAAATAGAACAAAGAGAACCAGTTGAAGAAGTTATTGCAGTAGAAAAAATAATTGTAAAGGAAAATGGGAAACTAAAATTTAAAACAGTTTTTCAAGAAAGTAAAAAAAAAGCTTCAGAAAATGACATAGGTAATTGTGATTTTTGTAAAGGTACAGGTAAAGTAACTGTTGAGCATTTAGGATTAAAAGATTGTCCTCGTTGTGGAGGAGATGGTAATATAGATGGTAATCAACCTAATGAATCTGAAATATCACCAGCAAATCAACCTCAAGGACAACAACCAGCAAAGACAGATAATCCATTCGAAAAGAAAAAAGATTCAGAAAACCCATTTGAAAAAAAAAGCTTAGAATGCCTAGCATGTCCTAAATCTGTAAAACAATTCGAAGGATGGGTAAAAAAGAAGATAGAAGTATTAAAATCAAAGTCAACTGCTCACGAAGGAGTTGGTCTTTTATTTGGATTACCCACTATTGAGCAAAAAGGAAAGAAAATAAAGGGTAGATTAGCATATGCTGGTGTTTCTTTAAATAATCGTATTTATCTTCCAGAAGAATTGGCAAAAGGTGATAGGCGAACATTACCACTTTTGTTAAATCATAGTAACGTAGCAGGTGCAGAAGAAGAATTAGATAGATTAGATGAAAAAATGAGAGGTGCACTTGAGAGTAATGAAGATTTCCAAGTAGGATGGGTAACATTAAGATGGGAACCAAAAGAATTAACACTTTATTATGAAGGAATTGTTACTGATCCATTCTTCCAAAATGAAATAACTGACGCGGATATGGCAGTATCGCTAGGAATTTGGTATGATTCAGATTCACCAAAAGTTTGTAATGAAGAATGTTACACTTTGATTAGAGGTGCAGAATTTAGAGAAGTATCACTTGTATATCATCCCGGTTTTCCAATAGCTACAATAGAAGCAGTTGAAACAAACTTGAAAACTCGTGCAAGACAAACAATAGTGACAGAAGCATTAACTCAATCAAACCCCATGTCAAACCAAATATTAAATACAAACGGTATAACAACAAACACTTCTTTAATTCATTCATATTCAATCAGTGGAGTAGAAAGTGTTGGGTTTTCTTCAAACGGAAGTGTAGCAAATTGGACATTTGATGGTAATCCAATTTTTATAAGTGTAACAGGAACCGAAGCAAAACTAGAACCATATTATTCATTGCCAAGAAAAACCAAGGACGAAGTTGATAAATTAAAAAAAGATGTATCAATTCAAGATCCTGAAGATACTATGGAAGATAAGGAAAAATAGGCACGAAAAATTACACTAAAAACAAGGGTAATATAAACTTATTAAATGCTTATAAAGGAATCATGCCTAATTTAAATCAGTATGCCTACAAAGGTTAGAAAAGCAACAGAAGATGTAGCAGATCAAATTGAGCCTACAGGAAAACTTCCAGCAAGCGGAGTACCAGATAATGGTGCAGACGGAACTGCTGGTGGTGCAAATTGTCCTCCCGGTCAAATTTGGAATGCCCACACTCGAAAATGTGAAAAATCTGACTTAGGTGACGCAAGTAAGCGTTCAATACCTGAACCAGTAGCTAAAGCTTCATCTGCAACTGGAGAGGCTGAGACAGTAGATGGTGTTCAATATGACAACATTGAAGGATCAGAACTTCCAGACAGTAATGACGCTGGTGTAAAAACCGATTTAATTACTGGATCTGATGGTAGTGAACCAGCTGTTGATCCAACCAAATTAACTGGTGGAGCAAACGCTGATAAATCTAGTGAATCTCGAAGAACCACTGACTATGCACATAAAATTGCAAAAGCAGAAGCTTTAAGAAAACTAGAACAAGCTGAAATGCGAGTACGTGCTAAAGAATTACTAGCTAAAGAAGCTGATTTGGATGCACGAATTAGACAAGCAAAAGAGTCTTCAAAACCAAGAGCATTAGTAACTACACCAAGTGGAGTCTATGCAAATGGTTCAAAGACTAGTGCTGTCGAGGCAGAAATATCAAAACCCTCTGCGTGGTTCAGAGCGGTTCAAAGAGAAGAGAATGTGTCACCCGCATTTATATGGCACATTAACAAGGAGAAAATCTACGAGAATTACGGTAAGCAATACTACAAGAAATTCGATGCTAACGGCAATGAGTTAAAATACCCAATTCCAAAAACGGAGATAGGTAAAACTTATGGCGGAGAAGCTTCAACAATTTCAGTAGCAGGACCTGCTGATGGTGATTTCATGAGAATCATGTCAGAACAAGTTCTTGTATTGCCTAGCGGAAAAGTAGTGACTCCAATTCGACAATTCTGTGAGACAAAAGTATTGCCTCCGGGAACACGAGAAGCATTCTTCTACGACTTTGGACCTGTAACTTTCTTCGATATTGTGGAAGGAGACACTGATCCTGCCGTCGCAACCCCTGCATCTTCACCAATTATAAGAAGTGCTGGAACTGAGACAAATCCAAGAGGAACAAGGATAGACATTGGTTATCAACAAACCGAAGAAAGTCCTATTGATATTATTGCTTCAGCAAACCGTTCATTTGCACTAGAAAGTATTAACGATGAATCAGTTGAAGTACTTACTAGAGCTTACAACACAGACGCCGGTTCATCTGGTTCTGCAACTGTAAGAAAAGCAAAAGGTGGTGGTACAAAAGCTGGTAGATGGGTAGACGGTAATACCGGAGCTCAAATAGTAGCTGATGGTGCTGGTTTAGGAGTTTTGACTTACAGAGGATTACTATCTGCAAAGGGAGTAATTCAAGATGAAGGTTTAGACGACTCAAACTTAATCACTTACACAAGCGGTAAAGGAATTCGTGACTTAACACTTGATCCAGATTTGGACTCTTACATTGGATTCTCTAGACCTGCAATTATCACAGAGGCAACAGTAGAAAGAATCGCTGGTACAAACCTAGTGAGAACATCTGCAATCGCTTCATCAACACAAGTTGGTGGATACAGATCTGTAATGTTTATTCCTAACGTTGCATTTGGATTAGTTTCAGGAAGAGACTTAACAATGGAAGCACAGCGAAGGAATGAGAGACAGTTAATACACTTAACTGGAACTCAGAAGATTTCAGCAGTAGTTAAGAACGTAGAAGCAACAGTTCGAGTGTCACACATCTAAGTAAATTCACTTTCTTTTATTTTTTTTTAATTTTAAAATAGGGAATACTGTAGATTATCACAAATCGTATCTTTTTCGATTTTAGTTTGTTTTGTAATATACCTATATATCATAATATAAATAAAACCTTGTTTATAAAAAATTACAAACAAACGTTTATATACCGCATAGTATATAGATAAAGCATGAACGTAGAAGCAATACAAGATGAAAAAAATTCAGTTGTTGACGTAATCAAAAAGAAAGATTACACACCTTCTTTTGAGATGGTGAAAGTCAACCATTACGGAAAGATGATTGATGTACCACAAATAGTTCTAAGCCCAAAAAACGTGGGAACAAAGTACATCCTTCAAGGAAGACCATTCAGTAAGTTTCTAACCTTCATTAAAGTTCGCAAGTCAAAACTAATGCCAAAAGTTAGGGCTGGCTTGAGAAAAGGTGAAACATTAGAAGCACACAACAAATACATCCAAAACAAATATCCAAAGTCACCAACAAAGAAATTCCAAATACTACATAATGCTGGAATAGTAAGTAGATTTACTTCCAACAAATATATGTCAGTTGAACAGGAATTCATTCAGAAAACAATCGAAGATAGATTAACTGCCGAAGGAATTAAATTTGAAAAGAAAATCAGATTTGAAGGCATTAATGGTGTCTATAAATTGCTAAATGCTGTGACTGCAGGTTCAGAAGTTGCAAAAACTGTAAGCTACATCAACAAGAATAACGGTGACAAGTCACTAAGATTCTATGGTGGAGCAGTTGTTTTAGTATGTTCTAATGGAATGATTTCTAACAATTCGACGTCAGAAATCAAACTAAGGCATATGAAAACAAACGCAGAAATTGCAAGAGAAATCAACAAACACATTGGAGCAATTCTAGAAAAACTAGATGTCCTACCTGAGAAAGTCTTCAAACTCCGCGAAATCGAAGTAACAAAGAAACAAGCTAAGAAAAGAATCAACGCATTGCCAATTCCTCAATACATGCAAAAAGCAATCTGGAAGAGATTGTTTACCAAGTCAGATAAAACACTGAATGGTAAAATGGATTGGGATGGAACACTTTATGGCATCTATATGGCATCCACCTATGTAGGAAGCAATATGGAAACCATTAAGAAAAGCAAAAACAGAACAGAAGAGATTAATGAATCCCATGCAGAAATACTACAAAACTTCGAGTTAATCACAACTGATTATACAGGTAAAATACCTATTCCAGTGGCGATTTAGCCACTTCTTTTTTATTTATGAATAAATACTAGTAAGTTATAACTATAATGTGGCTCGCTTAATAGAATGGGAAAGTGTAAAGGAAAAATTACGATTAAATGACGATACTTTAAAGGAAGAAATGTATCTATATATTCAAGAAGTAGACGATCTTGTAAATAACAGACTTCGAAATAAGTTAGGAACAGTTGATTTTAATGGTATAGATATTATACTTCCACTTACAGTTGATAGTGAACCTGCTATTGATGAGGAATTAAAAGCAATAGCAACAGATTTGGTTATAGGTAAATTTAGATTACAAACTTCTGAGAAACCATTAGTTTGGGATACTGCAATTAAAAACTTAGATAATTATTTGGATAGACGATTTGGATATACAAGAGATGTTCCATTTAGGCAAATTCCCATATTAATACCAGATACATTAGTAGGACCACCAAGCACCGTTGTAACAATAGAAGGGCAAAGATGGAAACCAAATTCATTATTAAAAATTTTTGTTGACGGCATACAAGTTATCACATTCCCCGTACCAACGATTGTAAACGTAAATGGACAATTTTCAGGTGTAACTTTTACAATACCTAGGACATCACCTATTAATGATGTAGTAGAAATAAATGTTACTGATGGAAAAAACGCCAAACAGGTTAGTTTTAGTGTTATTCCATTTGTTAAAAGCTTTACGATTGATGGTAGGTTGCTATGAGTTCGTCAGGTAATTTTCAAGTTGATACACTTACTCAGGATCAGATAGTTGATATACTAAAACAGGGAACATATCCATATAAAACATTAAGGTTTTTTACACAAAAACAAAAATTTCCAGATTATCCAAGTGTAGAAGTAAGAAGAGTTGGTTCACCATCTACAATATCAGATGTACAAAAAACAACCGTAGATACAACGTTTGAAGTTACATTATTATTAAAATATACGAGGGAAGAAGAATTTGAAGAAGCAGATAGATTAGTGACCGAGGATGAAATATTAAAATTATTAGAAGATGCAGATTTACCACCACCATTTAACCCTGTTTCTGCAATGATATTTTTTGAGAGTAAAAGCTGGAGTACATCAACAATCGATAGTGCAATTTATGGTAGTGAAAGTACGCTTCGTTTTGTTTTTAGGCAAATTTTATCCACAACAGGAACAGGAATAGTAGGTGCAAATAACCAATTTGAATTAGATAGTGATGGCGTAGGTTCTCCACTTTCGGGTCCACTTAAAATACAAGTTCTTTCTATAACCGATGTATCAGGTGTAACAGTTGATCAACATAGTATAGATACAGGGGAAATGCAATATGACCCAAGGGAATTAAGAGAAGGAGAATTAAGTATAACATATGAATCAAACGCCAATATAGATGCCTTAGTAGATCAATTACATACAGCAAGAGAAGAATTTAAGGGTAAACTAGTAAGAAACGGCATATCAAAAAATGTGTTATTTTTAGCAGGAACAAGCACAAGAACAAGCCAATTTACTGAGATTGAAAGGGTAACAACCCAGTTTTTCGTGGTGGGAACATGGTAGGAAAATATATGTTTTTAAACAATAAAGGTGAATGTAATCTATGGTGTTAAACAACTTTAACTTGCAAGGGCTTAGAACTCGTGCATTTAAAGGATTTATTCAATTTCAAGATCCTTCAAATTCATCAAATTATCTAAGATTGAAAGAAAGACAAACTGCTTCAGTTACATTTAATTGGGCTAGAGATCCGCATTATGATGATGCTGGTATAAAAGTTCTAGATCCAGCCGGACATGCACATACTTTTGAAATGACTTTGAAACTCACCTCAGATTTAATAGACGATGAATATAATAAAGTAAATCCAGACGGAACAGCAGATAAGAAAACAGTCTCTTATTGGATGCTCAAAAATGAATTATATGAACCAATTCAAATTATTTTTGTAACCACACTTGAAACACAAAGTGGTCCTACTGGTGATGTAGCAGAAAAATTCTTACATTTTAAATTTGTTTTAGATCCCAATAAATTCGGTCCTGTTACTTTAGGAGCGACTGGTGGAACAGTTAGTATTCCTGTTTCTGGAGAAGTAATAAGTATATCCGAAGTAAGGAGAACCGCAACAAGCGATGCACCTTGATTCCCACAATAGAAGATGCACAGAAATATAGAACGAAAATATCACACTTAAAAGGCAACATAGATGATATTTCGCTAAAGAGAGCAGAATATTGGGTTAACGTGTTGATTGTAGATGAAATAACTAATAGAATGCGTATCGCTAATTTTTCACAAAAAATATGGATGAGTACAAAGGTTATAACATCTAGAATTGAGCAAGATAAAATAATAGTAACTATACAAAATTACTATTTTTCAGATTCTGGATTTGATGTGGCAATAGCTAGAGAATATGGAACAAAAGATCATTGGATTAGACCAAAATTTAAACAATTATTAAGTTGGATACATGAAGGCAAAAGATTATTTTCAAGAGGACACATAGTTAGTGGAATAAAATCACTTCATATTATAAGAGACACAGTCAAAGAAAAAATGCCAGAAGTTCAAAGAAAATTAGCCGAAGACATCGAAACGTGGAGAAATCATATTTTTGCACAATAAAATTGTATAAATGGTTAATTAGAACCAAATTTCCAAAAGAATTTCAAACTTTATGTTGGAATTGTAATATTGCTAAAGGATTTTTTGGCGGGTGCCCACACAAAAAAAGCTAATATAAGCTAGCTAGTTTATATTAATCATGAAGAGTCTTAATGAAGAATATGAGTTAAAACGTGTTATATATGAAAGCCAAAAAAAGTATAGAAAAACTCCAGAAGGTAAAGAAGCACTAGCGAAAGCAAACAAAAAATACAAGGTAAAACAAAGAATACAACAACTTTATGATATTAGTAAAACAAAATCACCAACTTGCCACGGATGCGGTGAAACATATTTAGGATTTTTAACTGTTTTTGATAATGATATTACATGTTATAATTGTAAGTTTGGGATAAACGAACAAGAGATTGAGGAGGTATGCCAGTAGAGAAGGACATAAATTTAGACAAACCACTTTCGGAAGCAGACATTAGACAAATGGAAGCAGAGGCTGATAGATTAGAGCAATTAGCCAAAGACGCACATGAAGATGCTCAAAAAGCAAATGATCTATTATCTAATGAAGATAAATTGTTAGCAGATGCAGTTAAGAAAATAGAGCAAATAGAAAAAGAAGCAGAAAAAGCGGAAAAGGCGAGAACAAAAATAGGTAAAACAATTACAGAAGTAAATATGCTAGCAGAACATAGATCTGCTTTAGCTAATTTTGGTGGAGCAGAAGAATTTACAGAATCAGAATCAAGAGGATTTGAAGGAATGGGTGGAAGAGATCCGTTTACTGGTAGATTAAAAACTGGAAGAACAGCATTTGGAACAGGACAAGAAAGATCACCAATGGGATCGATTATAAGACTTCAAGCAGAACTGGAAGAAACTAAAAAATTATTGGAACAACAAAAGAAACAACAAAAAGCAGTAGAAAATGAACTTAGAGAAAAACTAGCAGAACAAAAAGCAATATTAAGTAAAGTACAAAACGATTTCAGTCAGGCATTTCAAATTAATGCTGATCCTGTTGGGTTCGGTATAGGAAAATTAAAAGGACTTGTAGTTAAAGGTGGAATATATGGATTAATAGCACTAGCAGTTATTGAAATGTCAGAACAAATTTTTCAAGAAGTTGTTAAACTATATGGATCTGGTGGACCTTATGATATAAGAAAAGCAGTAACTGATCAAACTAAAGAAATAACAGAATTAGAGCACTTATTAGATAGGAGAGCAGGAAGAGTATTTTTCACTTCAGATGTTGAATTGCAATCAGGACCGCCAGAATCTTCAAACACTACGAGATTAGGTCACAGAGTTATTCAATATCAAGCTTGGAATGTTGGTGGTGCATAGTGGCAGACGCATTACTTTTTTATAGACTTGAAGCAAGTAAACAATCTGTAACTCCAAATCCAAATAATTTACCAATTTCACAAAAATTACAATTTACTTTGCCAGAGGAATTACTGGAATCTGTTTCTCTTATCCATGAAAATAACATAAAAGATTCACCAGTATCTAATGCATCTGGAGCAAGAAAAGTAGCCAAACAAGACAATGGATTGCAAGGACTTACACTGACTTTTAGAGGACGTTTTAGAGATGCTAGTACAGACATTACAAAGATACAATCTTTTGCAAAACGACTGCAAGTTGAAGGACAATTTCATCAATATGGAATATTTGGGTTTAAAGCATCTAATACAGTTTCAACGCCGTTTAATTTCGATCCTACAGATCAATTTGGATTCACCATAAAAAGACTGTTAATTTCAAGAGTAGGAGGTAAACCCAAGAACTTTGATTTTGAGCTAATCTTAACTTCTGGTGGTACATTACAATGAGTTTTATTAATCCCAATGCTTTTTATCAAGAAGAGTTAATTTTATTAGATAAAAATTTAGAAGCACCAACACCAATTACAGAAGGACAAGTAATAAATGGTGATTTGCAACCATTTAGAGCTAGGTTAGAACTAGTTAATACAGGTAATGAATTACAAAATAATGGAGTTATTACGTTGAGAATACCACCTGACGGAACATTTGTAAGAAAAGAGCCAATATTAATAGATGAAAGTGCAAAAGACGATTATATTATTCAAGCAAGAATAAAGCAAGACAGAGATAAAGATGGCGTATATGAAACAGAAGGAAGATTATTTAGATTTTTTATAGGGCAACCATCACTGATAGACAATGCACTTACTGGCGAAACATTAAAAATAACATTAATTTCTGTTGAATATCATACGAGAGAAACACTTGATTCAGAAAGAATAACATTTCCATTTAAAACACCAAAGGAAGCATTTTTTAGAAGAGTATCCGCATACAACACAATAAAAGGCAACCAAAACACTCAATTAATATTTACATCTAGTGATATAAAACTACCAAATGCAGAATCACTAAGACAAGACTGGAGACCATTAGCACCAACACCAACACATGATTTGCTTAGAGAAATAGTAAAAAGACAGTCTTTATCGGGTATTGAAGGAGGTGTTTTTCGAGACTTCTTTTTTGATTATGAACCATTTGCACTTTCAACTAAAGCGGTATCACTAAAAGCAGAAGAGGAAGGAACTACCAATAGAGGTGTAATATTAGATCCACTTACTTTTAATTTTGTTTCTGATACTGAGAAAGATAAAACCATCAACGTTGATCTGATTAAATTTAAAAATAACATTATAATGGAAGGTAATCCACTAGGAGGAACTTTGCCAATGGAAAATGCACGGTTTTCTTCTATATATGAACATGCAAAAATAAGACCTGATTGGGATTCAACTACGCAATATTTTAATGGGTCTAATAATACAGATCAAAGTGAGATAAAAGTTTTTGATCAAGTTTTAAGTCAACCAAGATTTTTCAAAGCATTACAAACAACTGGAAATATAAACATTAATCCATTAGATCATCCAAGCAGAGCACTTTTTTGGGAAGAAGATTTTGTAACAATTCCAGATTATAACAAGTATGCTAGTTATAACGAAGATGATATAATAGTTTATGATGGTGGTTCTGGAACAGTAAGGTTTTATAGAGCACTTCAAGATGTTCCAAACAATCCCACTAATTTATCAACATACATACCACAAGTCGGCGGAACACCATATTGGCAAGACACAGGCAGATCGTTTCCAGCCGGATTGGAACATCCATTAAAAGATCCTAGTGTACCGACAGGTTTGGCAAGAGCAGGAAGAACACAATTTTTTAGTTATACACCATGGACTGAAGATTTTGAAGCTATGAGAGTTGCAACACTATTTGGAATTGGTGATTCACAACAAGAAGATAACTTCGAAGAAGCTGGATATCAAGGAGTAGTGCCTGACTGGAATTTTGTACGATCAAATTTTGATAGAGTTGATGCTCTTAATCAATATGAACAAGTTGTGGGAAAAGACGTAATAAAAACATTATCTAACGCACCACCAGAAGGAGAAAGATATTTAGGAGCAAGGTATTTAGTGTCAGCAAGTCCAACAGGATTATTTACTGGACAAGCAAATAGAATAGCCGAATATATAGGTCCTGATTTTGGTCTTTCTGCAAATACTGTAGATGAGTGGGCATTTAGTAAGTTTCCAGAACATGGTGAAGTAATTTGTCATCAAGCAAGGGGTGTTATGCTAGTATGGAGAAATACAACTGCTCAATGGGAAGATTTTTCAAATATTTTAGACGTAACACCGGGAAATGTTGATGATACAATATGGAAAAAAATAATAGATGGAACAATAGCATCAACATTCTTTTTTATAATAACAGCATTAGGACCTATTGCTGGTACAGCGGTTTCATTTTTATTTGATACGGCGACATTTGCCAGTGCAACAAAACAATCACCATTACATATTTGTAAAGATATAAAATTAGTGGAAGGTGCAAGTGGAATTCCGGGTCAGGCATTTGAATTAAGATTTGATTGGAATCCATTTAAATCTAATTTTCATTTTAATGGTGAATCAGGTGGTGATAAGAAAAACTATAATAGTATAGGTGCATGGTGGTATATGTCATTTCCGTATCCAAAAATACCTACGTTTGGGAGAAATGTCGGTGATACATATCAAAATCCAGTAATAGATTCTAATAATCTAACATTAAATCACAAAGGAGAATATGGTTGGAATAACGGTTTAGATAGTGAAGATTTAGGAAGAATACAAAAAGTTCATTTTAAAGCAAGATTATCATTATATGGTTCAGTGTTTGGACAGTTGGCTTTAGGCTATGCTGATATGCCAATGATTTTTTGGGCAGTTGATATATTTGATAGAATTTGGTATGCTCAATTTAAGTTAAGAAGAAATGGTCAATATTCATATCAATCATTATCATTTGGTGAAAATTCAATGCAGTTAATTCACCACGGACGATATGATGAATACCTTAAGTTGTTTGGCATAGTTTTAGAAACAGATTGGCTAATAAAAGAAAAAGAATTTAGTGGAATTGAGTTTGACTGGAGATTTGTAAAAGGAATGGGAATGTTTTATGAAGCTGGTTATAATAATGAAGGATTATATGTAGCAAATCAATTTCCAGACTATGTAAAAAATATATCAGAACAAGTAGCAGGTCAAACATTTCCGTTTATTGTTTCAACTGCATTACCGGGTGAAGCATATCAACCAAAAGATTTATTGGTTAACAATGCCAGATTAGCAATAGATGAACTTCATTTTGAAAAACAATCATTTGTAAATTCAGATGATCAGTCACTCAGAGTCCTAGGAGCTAATTCAAGAACTAAATTGGATCACGATGCTTCTGAAGTTGATTACTTGAATTTGAAAATAAAAGCACAAGCTTCAAGAGAAAGAAAGAAATTTGTTGAGCAGGCTTGGTTTATGCAATGTCACGGAGATGTAAGATTAAGATTTGGAGAAGAATTTATAGCACAAGGAGATAGAGTTCCCGGCGGTTCGCAAGAATTAATATGTGCAGAAGTTAAACATATTATAGATAATGATGGTTATATGATGCAAATTACAGGCAAACGAAAGTTTGTTTTTGAATAAGGTGAAACGAAATGAGTTATGAACCAGACACAATGGATCGAGCAATAAGAGAAGTAAGGGAAGAATTAAACAAAATAAGAGAGCAACAATTTTTTAAGGCATTTTCAACAGGTTCAGGTGGTTCTGGTGTATCTAAATCAGGTAGCAGTATAGGTGGTTCATTGCCAGCAACAGGTATAGCTTCATTTACACCAAACGCAATTAGACTAACTAAAGATACTGGCGTAATAGACAAATTGGATTATAAAAATCTAGTTTTAAATATGGATTTTACTATAGGAGAAACAATAACTGGTGGGACATCTGGTGCAACCGCTGTTATTGGAGATATAGATATATTGACTTCAACTACTGGTGTTCTAATACTTGTTCCTAATTCTATTTCTGGAGTTTTTGTGGATAGTGAAAACTTAACTGGAGACATAAATGGAGATGCAGATGTTGATGGAACACTTTACACACAAACTGGTAGAGGTCACCTAAATGCTGGTTCTGCTTCAATTATAGTAATAGGTGTTGATTTACCATATGAAATTCATTTTATAGATAATGCAAAACAAAACGGACAAATAGTATTATTAAGAGCACAAGACACTCAAACAATAAAAGTTAGAAGAGCAGTAACAAACGATAGAAACACAGGAAACATAGATTTGGATTCTTCGTTTAATATAGTAGAAAATGCAATAGTAATTCTTCAATATCAAGGAGCAAGTAATGTAACACCTGATGGTGGTTGGGTTCCAGTTTTATCTAGTGTTACTACAACCACTGGTACTGGTACTGGCATAGATTTTCCAATACTTTATCCTAAAGAAGATTTAGGAGATCAATCATTTGTAACTGTAAGTCTATTATTGAATCAATCAAATGGTCACTACAAAAGAATAAGAATGACTGGAGACATATCATTGGCATTTAACAGTCCACCACCTTCAACGAATGGATTTAAATTTTATGTATTATTAGTTCAGGATGGAACTGGAGGATGGGATTTAACATCATTACCAACTTCTGTTAAAAATGGTTCTTCTATATTAACACAAATAGATTCAACTGCAAATTCACAAACTTTAATACAATTTGTAACTGCTGATGGAGGAATAACATATCACGCACAAATAATACAACCATCTGGTTCTGCAATAGATAATCCTTGGACTACTAATCATGATGCAAATACATATGATTTATTTAATTTGGATAAACTATTATTTGCACCAGCGGGTGGATTTAGTTTCCCTACAGATAATACATTAAAAGGATTTTCAACGTCAGGTACGGGCATAGAAGCAAATGTTTCACCATCACAACAATATAGATGGTATATCGGTGGTTTCGAACATATGACATTAGATACTTTTGATTTGTTTATGCATAATTTTAATATAAGAGATTTGAAATTATTAGCTTTTAGCAATAACGGTTCGTTCAGTGCTCAGATAGCAAGCATTCCATCTAGTGCTCAATTAAACTATTCTGTAGTTGGTGCAGGTGCGAATCATGGATTTTATGTAGATAATGGAGTAAATGCAAACATGGAAATGAGATTGAATGTTAATAAATCAAATGTTAATTTAGACATGGTTACAAATGATATATTAAATATAGATCAAGCACAATTTGATCAGTTTGGTGGATTTGTTCCTTCAATCAATCACGGTGAAAGAAGAATTACTGGTGGTAATGCTGGAATAAATATAAACATACCACAACCACCAGAACCAATTCTTAGATCACTAAGAATCTGGATAGAGAATGCAACACAAACAAATAGTAATGTAGAGTATGAATTTAATAAGGATAAAGCATTGTGGAATAATAATATAATTCAAGATTTAGGTGGAATAATATTCACTCCGTTTTCGGGATTTTCTGCTTCTATATCTCCCCTTTTTAATTTTATTGAATATAATACAGGAGTTTCTACGATGGCACATAGATTTAATGTTGCTGGTATACAAGTATTAGAAATAAATGGAACGGAAACTGGTACAAATCAAGGTAAAATCAAATTGTTCCATGATCTTAATCTTCAAACACAAGATATAACTAATGTTGATAGATTACATTTCAATTCAAATAACGGATTGGTTGGAGGAAACCAATTTGCAATCGCTGGTGATTTTCCACTTGGAAGAGGATTTCAATTTAATGCCCCATTAAGCAAACAATTTAGATTCAGTGAGAATGATATACCAATAATGCAATTAACAAACGGACTTCTTGAAATGAAGACAACTGTTTTTGAACCTAATCCAACAATTAGTACGCATCAATTATTTTTATCTACACATACGGCAGGAATAACTGGAATGGGTGATGGAGTGATTAGATTAGTAAATAATGGAGGTTCATTTGATGTAATGGTGGGAACTGGTGGGTTTATAAGAAATTTGACAAATCCGGGTACAACATCATTTGTAGGATTTACAGCAGATGATGATCTAAACATGGGTACTTTCAATATCTTTAATGTAGATGTGATAAGATATGCAATAGACAGTGGGGTAATAGGATTTGGAGAATATGGCTCAGCTGTTGATTCAACTAATACAAAATTAAAATGGAGTGTTCCAATAAATAAATTCTACGAATTTGAAGTTAATCTAGATCCAGTTGCATCTATAAGCACCGCTGGAATACAAGCTTTATCAAATACATTAATTCCAAATCCATCGGTAAGGGCTAGGGAACTTGCATTATCTGGAGCACATACTGGAGGAGTCAGTGGAATGGCTAACGGTGCATTTAGATTAGTAGGAACAGATGTTATAGTTAGAACAGGAAGTAACAATCTTAATTTATCATCACTTGTTGCTAGTTCTGGAGCTACAAGACAATTAGATAATCTTTTAGTTACTTCAATTAATGCCGATTTACTTCCTCAAACTAACCTTTCGATTGGAAGTTCACTTTCAGTATGGGATGATGTATTTGCCAAATTAACAGATTATGCTTCAGTAGCTTCTACAAATAGTTCAAGAAGACAAATATTTAGAGATGTTTCGGGTGGAATAGGTGTTAATGTTCCAACAGGGGATCAAGTGAGATTTTATAGACAAGGAACATTTGGATTTGGTATAAGTGGAAATGATATTACTGTTACAGGATATACAAATACAAATAGAATTCAATTAGGAGTTTCACCAAGTAATCCAACATTTCCGGGAGAATTTAGAATGGTTGGTTCTGACGTTTTTGTATTTTCTGGCGGTGTTGCAAGAAATCTATCATCAATCGGTGTAGGTGGAGTAGATCAAAACAATACATGGACTGGTACAAATACATTTACTGCTCCAGTTACTTTTACTAGTAACGTTACTTTTGTAGATGGCACTATATCGATTTTTGACATAGCAGGAACCGCTGTTAACTTAATTACTGCACAAACTATAACTGGTAATAAGACATTTAGTGGTTCTTCAGTATTTAGCGGATCATGGAGACATACAGGTTCACAATTAGCGTTCTTTGGATCAAGTTTACAATCAAAGTTACCAACTGTTTCAGCAACTGGTTCTCTAGCATCTGTAACTTCTGCATTTAATTTATTAAGAAATGTTCTAGTCCAATATGGATTAATTAACTAATAGGTTATATATGAGAGTGTGGAAATATGATTATGGCAATAGATGAAAATGTGGTTACAACTTTACTTGAAAAATTATATATAAAGTTAAGCGAAACAGTTGATACTGAAAGACGGTTAGGGCAATTAATTAATGCTTTAATTACAATAAGAAAAGCACCAGATGATTCTTTACCAATAGATACATTAACAGGTAATACAATGACTGAAGATAGAAGAAGCGAAATACTTGAAGCGACAATAAGGAACTCAATTCAATTTGTCGGAGGTGAATAACAATGAGCAAAAAGAACAATAAAGGTGTAGTAGATTTATCACAACCAAAAGGAGCAGAACCAAAAACTCCACAGCCAGAGCAACCACAAATGACTGAAGAACAAGCATTTATGGCTTATATAAATAATTTGATGAGTAACACAATATTGGAACATGAAAATGCAAAAACTTCATCAATAGAAGCAATAAAAAACATAGGTCAAAAACTAAATCTCTATATGAGAGAAGTAAGCCGACTAACAAAGGAAAATGAAGCACTTAAGAAACAGGTGGATGAACTAAAGAAAAAGTAGTTCATTTATATTACCCTGCTAGGTAAATGTGTCTAATATGGCAGAACTGACTCAAGAAGAAAAAGACAAAGCGTGGACTAATCTAAAATTTTGGTGGAAAGTTAAAAAAGGCGAAGAAAAAGGAGATCCAGAAAAGGCAAAAAAGGAAATAAACAAGATTCAAAAATTACTTGGTGTTGAAATAACAGATTTTGATAAAGAAGAACCAGCCAAAGATGTAAAAGAATACACAAATGAAACAGCAGAAGCATTCTTCACAGAAGAGCAAATAGAAAAAATGAAAACCAATGTGGAAAGAGCAATCGCCATAAAATATTTATTGTCTGGCATGATAGTAAAACACATGCCGTCTTTGAAGGGAAACGCACCGGGAATTGGTCAAGTAGTAAATATCACATATGATTTAATAAAAGATGATTTAAAGAAAATGTTGAAAGAGGATACAAAATGAGTGTAAAAACAACATTGAAACTTGGTGATGAAGTACATAATTTTGATGAACACGATCAATTTTATCATACACCAGAAAATTTACGACAATTAGAAACATTTAAAATTGGTATGGGTATAATGGTACAATCAATAGAGTTACAAAATCCTAAGATGAAAAACAAACGAATAGAAGTGATTATAGAATTCGAAGATGATGGATTTTATGTTGTAATAGGAAGAAAACCAAAAGAGGTGGAGGGTTTTGGCACCTAGGAAAAAAGAAGAGATACAGCAAAATCTTCAAGAAGTTGAAGAAGCACTAAGCTTTAATCTAGCAGATATTGAAGGTATTGGACCCGTTAAGTTAAAAAAGATGCATGATAATGGAATATTTGAGGCTTCTGATTTAATAATTAGAGGTCCTAAAGAATTAGCAGTTTTGCTTGACTTGGATACCAGTCAAACAACAAAAATGATAGAGGATGCAAAAGAATATTTACGTAGTAAAGGTGTTGTAAAAAAAGCAGTTTTTACAGGAAGAGAATATTATAACTTTGAAACACTAACACGATATAAATTAAGTAGCGGTGTAGAAGGATTTGATGAAATAATGAATGGTGGGTTTGAAAGTGGTTCGTTAACTGAATTATATGGAGAATTTTCATCTGGAAAAACACAATTCTGTTTCTTGTCTACTATTATTGCACAGCTTCCATATAAGAAAAAATGTCACAGATGTTTCGAAGTATTTAATGATCAAAAGATAGAAAGATGTCCAAAATGTGATGTAAAAACGATAAAAATTGGTGGGTTATCAGAAGAAGGACAACCATGTCGTATCATTTATATTGATACAGAAGGAACATTTAAACCACATAGAATAGAACAGATTATTTATGAACGAGGTTTAGTACAAACAAAAGTGCAAACTAAACTGGAAGAAAAAAGAAAAGATCCAAAAAAACCACTTAATGAAGAAGAAAGAGAAAAAGCATTAAAGTTTTTGGATAATGTAATTTTAATCAAAGTATCAAATGCAGGACATCAAACGTTAGTAGGTGAAGAGTTAGGCACATATATAAATGATAAAATTCAAGCACCAGTAAGACTCGTAATAATTGATTCGATTACTGCAACATTTAGACTTGATTTTCTTGGAAGAGGAGAAATAGGAGAAAGACAACAATATCTAACAAAACATGTAAAACACATATCAAGACTTTGTGATACATATAACATAGTGGGTATTATAACTAATCAGGTACTAAAATCACCTACAGGGTTTGGTGATCCTAATGTGGCTTCTGGTGGAACAGTTTTAGCACACACATCATCACATAGAATATACCTACAAAAAAGTGGTAAAAAAATAGTTGCTAGAATAGTAGATTCGCCAGATCATGCGAAATCTGAAGTAATTTTAGAACTTACTAATAAAGGAGTAGAAGACGCAACTGCTTCATCATAACACTTATATACCGTATAGTATATTGAAATGGGTAATGAATGCGGAGATTGTAAGAAATGACTTGTAAAGGTGTATGTATAAGACATAAAGCCCAAAAGCCAAGAGGTATAGGGAGATATGCTTCTGGACAATCAAGATGCCAAATTTGTGAAATTTATATGAAATATGAAGGATTATGGTGTCCATGTTGTGGTTACAGGTTAAGAAGAAAGCCACGAAATGTTGAATACAAAAAAAGATTGAAAGAAACAGTCTTCAAAGCAGGTTGTCATGTAAAGATATTCAAAAATTGGAGAAAATGTGAAGGATATCAATATAGTGCAATTCTCGTTGAACTAATAAATCCACAATGTGGCAAGGGTGTAGCAAAATGGAGTATAAGAAGGTTGGAAGACTTTAAGAAGAATCCAGAATGTCCAACAGAAAAACGAATGATTAATGTAACAAAGAAAGATAAAAACGGGCAATATGTGGTATTAGATGAAGTATAAAATAGAGATAAGTGCACATCAAGCACGAAATGGTGAATGGTTAGTTAGAGTTAAGGATCGTTTACCATATTACAAACACATAGAATTTGAAAGACAAGTCAAAGAAGTAATGGAAGAAAATGGATTTCCAATATTTAAATTAGTAGGTGTTGATGAATGAGTGGTAGCGAACAAAAAATTGGTGGCGAAGTTCATAATTACAGAAATGAATACAAAATTAAATATGGTGCAAAAGAAAACGCAAGAGGCGAATATCAGAAGGAATTCACAATGCGTACTGACGACGACAGTGATTTATCAGTCCAAACATTTATTAGAAAACTAAAATTATATCAAGATGGAATGGTTGACGCAGGGTTTAAATCAGTAAAACCGAAAGAATTTACATCAAAAAAAGGTGAATAAAATGGGTGAAGATGACGAAGTAAAAGTTAATATTGAAAAGACGGATGATGAGGAAGAGATAAACGCCAGAAACGAATATAGTATTTCTCTTAATGATAGTACAGCGGAGTATAATCGAAACGCAAATGTAACAGCAAAAAGTAAGACTAAAGATGTGGATGAATTGGCTAAAATAGCACTAGATACATTAGAAAAAATTAGAAACGGCAAACAAAGTAAAGACAACAAAACTCCGGGGCACTTTGGTTAAAATGTTTTGGAAAAAGAAGAAGGAAATAATAACCGACACAAGTGGTAATAATCCAATAGATGCTTCAGTGTATTTTGGTGGTAGCAAGATAGGTGATGTTATGTCAGTAAGAGCAAAGGAAATACTAGGAAAAGATCATATGGAAATATTGATAAGATTAGAAGTTGGTGCAGGGATAGAACGCCAGATTGTTCAAGTTTTAGGTCGGCAAGGACTTTATATAGGAAATCCATTAAATGACCTTATTTGATATTCGTTCTAATCCGTTAGTATTAACGGATTGTTATAATCTAAGTCATCATTATCTAAAAGAAAACCAAGATTATGAAATATCTCACATATATAATAGATCAAGTCCAATGATATTGTATGGATTTAATGAGATTGTTATTAGTTTGTTGAATCAAAGAATACAAGAGTCAATGGTAATGGAAGCAGAAGTGTGTGCTAAAAAAATGGGTATGAAGTTTCCTGTAGATATGTGGATGAATGTCGTGGATAATCTAAAAGGATGGATACCACTTAAAGTAGAAGCACTTCCTGATGGTTCATGGGTTCCACAAGGAACACCATTTGCTCAAGTAACTAACACAGATGAAAACTTTGGTGAATTAACAACATGGTGGGAAGGAATATTTTTACATTCTTACTTTCCTAGCGAATGTGCAACAAGAGCACTTGAAATGAGAAGATATCTGGAAAAGAATAATTTACCATTACATAGACTCCATAGTTTTGGATTTAGAGGACATCGTTCATTGGAAGATGCATATTGGGCTACTTCAGCATGGAATATGTTTCTTACAGGAACTGATGATTTTCATGGACAATATCATTGTCCTAATGCTAAATTGGGAAGTATTCCAGCAACTGCACATAAAACCATTCAACAATTTGACGATGAAAAACAAGGGTTTATTCATGCTATAGATCAAGCAAAAGCAAAGGGTCATAATATTGTTGCACTTGTAATTGATACTTATGATCCAGTTAATTTTATCCACCACATAATGAGACCAGTTTTAGAACATGCAGAAAACCTAGGAATGAATGTAGTATTAAGACCTGATTCAGGCGATGTACTAAAACAAACGGAAATAATTTATGGTTTTGTAAAGTTTTGGGATTTTAAAAATGTATCAATGATAATAGGAGAAGGAATGTCATTTCGAAAGGTACGAGAATATGATGACTACTTGAGAAAAAATGGGATACCACTGGAATTTATGAATTATGGTATTGGTGCAGGGTATTACAATGATATTGAACGCGATACTCTAGGATTTGCCATGAAAACCGCTTATTCAAATGGAAAGGATAGAATGAAGTTAACTGTTTCTAATCCATACAAACAATCAATTCCCGGTTGTGTAAATATAGTAAAAGAAAATAACAAAATGATTGTAGATTATACAAGACATGGGTTATATCAAACAATATATGAAATGGATGAACATTCAACTCGTCCTAAATTGATAAGACAAAAGTGGGAAGAAATAAGGGATTTAGCACTTGCACAAGATACATCACAAACAGTAATAATATTATCGGGGTTAGTAAAAGAAAATATAAATGGGTTTAGGGAGAGGTATTTACATGAAAAGGTGTCCACAGTGCAAAACTGAGTGGAAAGATGAAGTTCTTCATTGTTTAAAGTGTTCTGGATACGTGGAAGTACACAAAATATGAAAATAGTATGCATGTCAGACAGCCATGGATTTCATCACCATGTAAATGTTCCAGATGGTGATATTTTATTACATGCTGGCGACTTAACAATGTCGGGAGAAATAGATGTATTACAAGATGTTAATAAATGGTTTGGCACTTTACCACATTCGTATAAAGTAGTAATTGCTGGCAATCATGATATATCATTGGGAAAGCTTTACCCACTTGGAAGTAAAATATTTACTAATGCACATTATCTATTAAATAGCACAATAGAGATAGAAGGAATAAAAATATATGGTTCACCTTATACGCCTTGGAATAGTGAAGTTTATAATTATTTTGCATTTGGTAAACCTCGATACGACATGAAAGACGCGTGGAAGGGAATACCAAAAGAAATTGATATAATATTAACCCATTGTCCACCAAATGGTATTTTAGATAAAGTGTTAGAAAAAGGATTTAATCCTGATGAACATGTTGGAGATGAATTATTACTATCTAAAATCAAAAAATACAAGCCAAAATACAGCGTATTTGGACACATTCATGAAGGATATGGTATTTTTAGAGACAAAACAACCACCTTTATAAACTGTTCTGTATTGAACGAGTCTTATAATCTAGTGAACGAACCAGTGGTTATAAAATGGTAAGTGGCTATAAGTATATATTCAATATGGTATATACTAAACTCATGGGGGATAGATTTGACTACTTACGGACACCTAAGCGATCCTGTAGAACCTGTAAATACGAATGGTTTTTACGGGCAAAAATCAAAAGAACCGGTTCAGGAAAGATTATTGGTGTAGAAACAGTTGAACCTAAAAACTGTCCTAATCCAAGGTGTAAATCACCATATTGGAATAGACCGTATACGTTTGGGGTGAAGGCTTAAATGCCTTTTTATTTTTATTTATGGTGGTAAAATGGGAAATAGTAACTGGATTTTAAGAAACATGGGAGAGCAACAAAATACAGCATATCGTAGAGAACAAGTCAGGTGTGCAAGAATTTTAAGGGATAGATTAGGCGTTGCATTAGTTAAACAAGAATATGTTATAAAGAATTTGAAAATTGATGGATATAGTGCTCCAAATGCTGTTTTGGATATAGCTATTCCATCTGAAAAAATAGCAATAAGACTAATGGGAGAAATTCATAATAAGAAAAAAAGAAGCATTAAGGATTGGTATCAAAAAGAAGCACTTGCTCAAGCAAAGTGGGCTGTCTATGATTTTTATAAAGATGATTTTCCAAATTTGTGGAATCCAAAAAGAAGTCATGAAGTAGATATGGCTTCTAAAGAAGAAGTTTTAAAAGCATTAGGCTTATGGGATGATCCAAGTGAAGCGAGACCCTCCAAAGTGTAGAAATTGTGATAAAATTTTAATGTGGAAGCCATGGACAGGCAAACCTCAACCACCAGTCGATCCATCAACTGGTGAACCGTGTGATTGTTGGAAAATGAGTAATGGTGATAAACCTAGATTTTTAGGAAAGAGTTTATATGTAAAGTGTCCATATTGTGAAACATATTATCAAAAGGAAAAGGGAAATGAAGAACATGAAAGACTATATCATTTAGATAAAGTAAGTTATAAAGGTTCATGGATAACAGAAGAACAAAGGTTCACAACGTAACGTTTATAATGACCTTTTGCTCTAAATATCAACAACATGCCTAATTTAACGTCAGAAGAGGAAGTTGTTGAATATTTTCTTTTGACAAGATTAGATGATATAGAAGCACTTACACCAGATACAACTTTTAAAATATCATTAGATGGAGATGAGTTTTTAAATATCATACTCGAAGAGACAAAGAATGAATTTAGAACAACAATAAGAAACGCATTAATAAAATCTTATACTATGTGTAATTTTAACAAAGAACAATTAAGTGAAATCGCACAGGTAGTAAAAGAATACCAAAAAATTAACATATCTATTGATATACCAATAAACACTGAAATACGAGAAATAAATGCTGAGGAGCATGAAAGAAAGATTGTTACATTTGATTGTCAAGTCTTTTTGACTGGTGATGAACGAACAGAAACAATTCAACTACTTTACAGATGTAATAGGTGTAAGGAAGAATATCCAATTAGTATATATGATGAAGAGCCAGCTTGTCCCGAATGTGAAACCACATTAATAGAAATAGGTAATGCAGAAACAGAAACAATAAAGAATATTTATGTAAAGGATCTTACGGACAGATCGTTGGAAATCGATAGCAGGACTTTTACAGTAAAGGTTCATAGAGAACAAGCAAATCAGTTCAAAATGAACGACAGTGTAAGAATAACAGGTGTGTTTAAGTCAATTCCAGTTAAAAAGCGAAAAAGGGATGAATATCTTGTAATAAATAAGATAATAATTGATGCAATAAATATAATGAGCATAGAGAAAGAAAAAACATCAATACCAACAACAGAAAAAACTGAAAAATACAAAAAACTCGCAGAAGAAGGAAAACTAACAGATTTACTTGTGAAAAGCTTCGCATATTATGTTAAAGGAAATGAAGATCAAAAACTTGCTGTATTACTATCCATGGTAGGAGGTGTCAAAACTAAAAAGAAACGAGGGAGAATAAATGTGTTGATTGTAGGACCTTCTGGTTCTGGTAAATCATATGCAAATAAATTTATCAAAGCGGTTTCACATAAAGGATGTTTAACAGATATGACTGGATCTAGTCCACTTGGATTATTTTTTGGTGCAATGGATACTCCAGATGGGCATAAAGGACTTTCTGCGGGTCCTTTGGTAAAATACAATGGTGGACATGTATTCATAGATGAATTTGAAAAAGGCACACCAGAAATATATCGAATGTTATTAAAGGCTATGGAAGAAGGAAAGATCGAAAGATCGATAACAGGTTTTGGAAATGTAACAGCAGAAGCAGATACAACAATTATAGCCTGTGGAAATCCTAAATTCGGTACATGGAATGAAAGTCTATCAATATTAGAGAATCTAGGATTGGATGTGTATATGGTATCAAGGTTCGACATTATAATAAGACTCTATGATATTCCAGATGAAGCAAAAGACTATGAAAAAATGAGTTTTATGTTGGACGATGCTAATGAAGAAGTTCCAGTTGGTGCACTTAGTGAAGGTGAATTAAATGAGATTCTAAACTATGCAAGAACATTAACTCCAAAATTAACACCAGAAGCAATACATACACTTTCTCTTTTTTATTCCAAACGCGGTGATTATATAAAGGAAGGTGGGATACCAATAGATGGTAGACAAGGAGCTTCATTAAAAAGAAAGGCAGAGGCATTTGCAAAACTAAGTCTTAGTGAATCAGTAACAAAAGAACATGCTGAATTGGCAATTAATTTCTTCAAGAAAGAACTGGAAAGCTTTGGGATGAGTATGAAAGACGCTGGTAAAATGCGATCAGATGGATTAACAAAATACATGAAAACTGGAAGTAAGGAAGAGGTTTTTAGAGTTCTATTTCACGAATTAGAGAAAATTGTTGAGGATAAATGTGTATTTAAAGAACGATTAATAGAAGAAATGGTATCTTCGAATAGGTGGGGTACGACAGAAATAGCAGATGCATATATTAAGAAACTATATACGGAAGTCAAAATACTAATAGATCAAAATAGTGGTCAGGTAAGATTGGTTTAGTTAATATGAGGGATAAACGGTAGATATATAATGTTTGGAAAGGTAAGATGTTTATTTAGTACTCATGATTGGAATGAAGAAGATTATAACAAGGAAATAGAGGAAAATGGTCATGAAGTTGGGGAAGAGATTTTTATTAGATGTCATAGGTGTAAAAAAGTTATAGTTGGAATAGAAAAAACTCCAGATGGTGGTATAAAATGGAACTCATATGATGAAGAAAGTATATTGTGGGATATTAGTCCAGAATATATTAAAAGAGAAGGAGCTACACAAGACATTAACAGATTTCAAGAGGATAACAAATGACTAAGGACGATCTAGAAATAGAATCATATCCAAAAAATGATGGAACACACATTATTTGGACACATAGAATAAAACCAGCGGTAGCAGATGCTTCACCAATAATAAGAGGAATTCCAGACAAAGTGCCACCAGTAGATACATTTTTAAATTACTTGGAATTCAGAATGAATCAAAAACCAACATTGATGGAAAGAATATGGGGAAAGAGATTACTATGAATAAGAAAGAAAGAAAAGAATACATTAAAAAGAGATACACAGCCAAAATACCTACAATATGTGTAAATCTGTTTGCTGGAGCCGGAGCTGGCAAATCAACATGTGCAACAGGAATATTTACATTATTGAAGCATCACAATGTTAACGCAGAATACGTGTCAGAATATGCAAAAGATTTGGTATGGGAAGAACGTTTGCATCTTCAAAGAAATGACTTGGATATATTCACAGAGCAAGCAAAAAGACAATTTAGATTGAATGGTAAGGTAGATGTGATGATTACTGATTCACCAATTTTACTAAGCAGTGTATACATACAACCGTTTGATGAATTATTCCATGCCATCGTAATGAGAGAATTTAAGAAATATAACAACATGAACTTTTATATAAATCGCATTAAGCAATATCTCAGAATAGGAAGACACGAAAGCGAAAGCGGTGCAAAACGCATAGATGAAAAGGTAAAAGAGTTTCTTATAAGAGAACAAATTAGATACGAAGAAAGATTCGGAAATAATGATACGGTTAATTATATTGCTGGACTTGTATTGAAACAATTAGGAAAGAAACAGGAGTATTTTATTACGAGGAAATAAAAATGAATGAATATACTTTTGATAGAACTATTTTTGCTCAATTTATTAAAAATGAATTAATTGTAATTAAAAAAGGATTGGAGCAATTAGATGAATCTAAGTTAAGTGAAGAAGAGATTGATTATAAGAATATGTGTCTTGGATCAATTAAATATGAATTGAAAGGAAGGTATCAAATAGAATGACTATTGAAATATACATAGATGATGAAGAAGAAACATTAATAGTAGGTAAACCTAGTTTTGAATATGAGGTTGTTCATACTGAATATAATCCATATTCAGACAAGAAAAAGATTTGGGTGAGAAGGAAAAAATGATAGTAAAAAGGGAAGTAGAGTTATCAGTTGTACCATCAGGAAGAAGCATGTTAGTAGAGTTATTTAGGGACGATAAAGGGATTTGGTTTTTCCGTGTGCATGATGAACCACTCAAGGATATGTATGGTGGTTTTATGGGAGATGGTACAAAAACTTTGAAAGGTACATTAAACAAAATGAGTAAAAGATGGGGAAAACACATGGATAATATATCAAAGATAATGCTGGCGAGGTATTCATAAATGGAAATGTCATTAGAAGATAAACGACTTGGGGAAGAAATAATAAGAAGATTCAGAGAGGCACAAAAACAGTTAGTAATTGGTGGAGAAAAACGTAGCAGAACCGTTCATGTTTCACATATTACTGGAGCATGTATGAGAAAAAGTTGGTATGAGTTTAGAGAAAAACCAGAACCACTTAGTGCAGAATCGATTGCTAATTTTTATGTTGGTCAACTTCTACATAGAACTACACCATTGGCGAAGAAAAATGAAGTAAAATTTAGTGCAAATATAATAACAATGAAACCTATAAAAGTTGAAGATATTAATAATTATAATCTATTCGATTGTATTACTGGCACACCAGATGATTTGATTGAATGGGAAGGAGATTTGGTAATAGCTGATAAGAAAACGTGGTCATCATTAAAAATAAATTATAAGAATGGCGGAACTTACGAAAAGAAAGACCTAACAGAACCAGATGAGAATTATGTTAATCAACTGAATATATATAAATTATTGAATTATATTTGTGATGGTGTACAAGCTAAGAAAGGTGTTCTTCTTTATCTTGATAAAGCCACTTCATTCAAATATCCAATGTATTTCGTGTTTGATTTAAAGCCAGTTGATGAAATACGAACATGGGTTATTGATAGATTGGATAAATTAAAACAATTAGTTGAACCAGATAGGGTTATTACAAAATACTGTAGATCATGTCCATTTAGAACCATATGTAATCCACCAAAAGAGTTGATACCACCATGGTCTTAGGAATTGATAAAAAATCTATATTTTATTCGGGAGGCAAGTTAAGACCCGGCGAAACTAGAGTTCAAAAAAACTTTAGATTTGGTTGGAAGCCAAAAGGATTTCTTATTGATGAAAACACAACAATGACTGATGAAGATATGGAAATATTTCCAGAATTTAGAATAATGAATAGCAAAAAGAAGTTCAAGCATGGAACAGATGATAAATTGTTAATTCAATGGGTAAAAGAAAGTGGTTGGGTTCTTGTTACCAAAGATATTCGCATGGGTATTAAAGCACTTATGGAAGGTGCACCAGTTTTAATGATTAATGAAGATTTGAAAATAATTTCACTAATGGAAACTAAAGTTCATCCAATAAAGGAATATAAGGGGTTGTTTGACTACTTTGTCACTCGTTATGAATTTTAAAAAGTATAATTATCAGAATAAGGAATTCAACATTATAGCAGATGTATGGCTGTGTGGCAGTGCACAAAAAGATAGTCAAGGCAATAAGTTTTCTGGTTCATATCCAGCAGGGTTTTTAAAACGATTGAAATCATCATTCAAGGATTTTTTGCCAGCATCAAATATGGATATTTTACACGTTTGTTCAGGTAGATTGCCACCAGAAGAAGGTATGAGGCTTGATATAAGCGAAGAATATGATCCAGACATCTTATCCAATGCAGAAGATATGTCACAAATCAATGATGAATCATTTTTGTGGGTAATAGCAGATCCACCATATAACGAAGAAGCCAGTAGAAAGTATTATGGAAGACCATTGTTAAACAAGGTTAAAATGATTCGTGAAATGGCACGCGTGTGTAAAGAAGGTGGTTATGTGGCGTTGTTAGACCAATATTCGCCAAATTCATTCCCCCGTTGCTTGAAACGAAATGCTTTGATAGGTATAACAAGTGTCCCTAATACCGATATGCGAGTATTCACAGTATGGCAAAAAATAGATAAATTCAACAAGAAGAAATAACCAAAATGCTTATATTACAACAATCTAGTGGTTTTCTTAGTATATGCTTATAAACTAGAAAATCTATTTATTTCTATGCCTGATCCTTCATCTAGTGATATCAGTAATGATGTAACATCCTTAGCGATGGTTAGTGAAGGTGAACTTTGGAACAAATTAAGTCCAGAGGTGAGATCCACGATTTTAGATCAGGACGTGGGTAACGAGGCGAACATTTCTAATAAAACAAAGAATGTATATCAAGGGGATTTGAAGAATAATTCATATGAAAATATGAGTTATTATTCACTTCCACCTCAAATTCAATTCTATGTTTCCAATAGACTACATGAAATGGGATATTTTGCTGATAGTTATGGAGCAAATGTCTATGAAGTAGATGGTGATAATATATATAAATGCAAAGATTGTGATGAACAATTCACAGCAGAAGAAGATTTTAGAGTTCATAAAAAAGTTAATCACGATAATCAAGAAAGTGAAACAGAAAGCCAAGAAGCTTATTTCAGATCACTTTATATCGATCCAGAACTAACAAAAGATAATTTAGCATGGGCGAGACAAGTATTAAGAGGAGAATCAGCAAGACAAACATTTCCACAAAACGATGCACCAACAGTAACTACACCAAAACTTCCAAAAGGAAGAAAAGAATATGATGAAAATCCAAATCATTACTTTTACGATAATAAAATATTTAGAAAAGGAACGAGGTCTCCATATGAATCAGGTTTAACTGAAGCACAAACATGTATAGAAGTTGAGGAAGATATATTACAAAAATATGGTTGGGAGTCTATAAAAGAAGTTGAAAAGAGTCCAACTAATAGAGAAATTTATGCATCTGAAGTTGCACAAAGAATAAAAGCAAATGAATTACATCCAAGAACATTAAAAATATTAGATTCTGTTAATAGACCACTTTTATTTAAAACACTCATAAGATTAGGAGCGTTTGAAACACAACCGGAAGAATATGATGAACAAGTAAGAAAAGAGGAACCAATACACCAAGATTATAATCCAAGACATCCACATGAGCACAATGATTTTGATACATACTTTGGTGACAAAATAGCAGAAGAGGAAATTTCAGAAGAAGAACATACTGGAAAACACACAGAAATGGCAGATGCCATACAAAGAGAAAATCCAGAGTATTCAAGAGATAGAGCAATGAAAATAGCTAATGCTCAAATTCATAAATATAACTTAGAATCTTATTCAGGCGAATCAATAGCACCTGATTTACTCAAGGATGTCGATACAAGTGTAATGGAATTAGAGGCACAAGAATACAACATAGATGAAAAAGTAAACATACAAGCAAATGAAGCAAAAACATTATCATCCTATATAGGAAGTAAAACTTATGGTGGGGAATCAGTAACAGATATCCTCGAAGGTGCAATAGACGTACCTGTAGTAACAGAAACTGTTGAAGAAACAATTTACAACAGAAAACTTAATGGTTATCACGAAGATAAAATAGCAAGAGAATTATGGATTAATCATGGTATTGAACATGAAGAAGCCGTCAATAAAATAAGAAGCGTTGAAGTTTCAGATGATGATAGGGTAGCAAATACACTATTTGGTAAAAAACTATCTGAATGCAATCAAGCAGAGATTAGTGAAATGAAAACTCTTGCGGGGGAAGCCAAAAAGAATACTACGGGTGTGAATTATGCCTAGGTGTCCAGTTTGTGGTAAATCATTTGATAGTTCAGAAGAGATATCAGGTCATATAGATGCTTCACATGAAGCAATGAGTAGTACTTATGGAGAAGCATTTAAAGCAACAGAAGAGTTCAAAGAGCAGGAACACCCACGAAAAGAAAGTGGACAATTCACTACAAAAGGTTCTGGAACAACATCAAGTAAACCAGAAGAAAAAAGATTCACACTTGCTTCTTACAGGAGAAACGAAAACAGAAATAATCACACATCAAATGCACTAAATTTAGTAAAACAATATGGTACTCCAGAAGAACTTAAAGAAATGGAAGAAATAGCAAAAAGAAATAAAGAGGGATTTAGTGGAGAAGATGGATATAAGGATTATCAAAGAAGATATGAAATTTCAAACAAATATTATGAACAATTAGTTAAGGAAGATGAAGAAAGAAAGTCTAAATCAAAAGAAGGTTATGATGATAAAGGCAATTATACAGAAAAATGTCCAGAATGTGGAAAAGTGTTTGATAATCCAGCTGACGCAGGATCACATTCACACGGTGAAGAAGGTGCAGACGATGCACTTAGAAAAGTAGCGGATTTAACAGAATCATGGCACAGATTAAACAAAGAAGAAAGAGCAAAAATATTTGAATCATTAGGAATCAACCAAGGTAACGCATACACATTGGCAAACTTGGATTGGTATAATTTATCACCACAACTTAAGAAAGATGCATCAGAAGCATACGTAAAAGCGGAAGAGGAAATAGTAAAATGTGATGTATGTAATGGAAAACACAAGACCGAAGATCATGAAAGTGTTGAAATTAATGAAGCATATGCCGATATTTATAATATAGAAAAACATCATCTATCACCCGATTTTAAAAAAAAAGCTTTAGAATGTAGCAGATGCAACGAGAAATTTTATAATAATGTAGATAAAGACATTCACTTTAATGAATTTCATGCAACTGAACAGGAATATAGTTTAGATGATGAATGTCCATTCTGTAAAGAAAAAATTAAGGAACCAGAAACATTAGATTGGCATATGGAACAAGAGCATGGCATTCATATACCAAGTCAATATACACAAACAGGAATTCAAGGAGCAATGGCAGACACTGATTTTGATAGATTGGAGCAAAGTTGGGGAGAAGCACACAAATCAGGTTACATTAAATGTCCTAAATGTGATCAAGAATTTAGTAATTTACAGTATTTACAGGGTCACATGAAAGACACACATGGCGGAAATGAATCATATGCAAAAGAAGAAGATATTCCATCTTTTGAATCCTACACAACTGAAGCAAAATGGGAATGTTTGGATTGTGATTCTGAATTTGATGATGCTAGAAAACACCAAGAAGAAACTGGTCATCATAATATTGCAAAAAAATCAAGTGAAGGTACAAGTGATTATGAAGTAGATGTTGATGAACTTTTGAGAACTGGTGAACCAGTACAAAAATTACCAACTGATAAAAGAGCAAATGAAAAGAACCCAACGCCAAGGGAGTATTGGGAAGAAGAAGGATGGAAAGAAGCCGAATGGGAATGGGGATTAGAAGATTATAGTAGAAATTGGGATGAACTTTCTCAAGAGCAAAGAAATACCATCACTAAAAAATTTAATAACATGGTCGATGAAGAACCAACTTTATTTGAATCAACAGCAAATGAGGCTAGATGGCAATGTGATAATTGTGGAAAACAGTTTGAAGATGCAAAAGGAGCAACTCAACATGAAAAAGAAACAGGGCATCATGATATGGGTTTTTCTACTGTTCTTTCTGGAGACTCAAAATGGGATAAATTAAGTGGAGAAGCATATTCAACTGAAAGAACGTGGAGAACCGACGAAGAAAAAGAAGAAGAAGAGGTTTCACATCAAAGATATAGTGATTTAATAAACAAAGAAGGACAACCACCAGCATCTGTGCCAGAAAAATATTATGATAAAAGAGGTTCTAGAAACAAAGAAGATTGGATATTAACATTACGGTCATTCTTAAAATGGGAATATGAGCAAGGTAAAATATCTTGGAACACAAGTGTAATGTTTGGTGAATCCCATGCAAATGAATCAAGGCGAAGTGAACTAGAAAAAAAGATCAAAGATAAAGCAAAATTTATCAATCTTGCATCATTCGAGAATCCTCTAAATATGGCAGAACAAAATATGGAATTAGAAAGACTTAGAGAAGAATTAGCATCACTTATAGAATCTGGAATGGAAGCAGTTCCGGATGAAGCATTTTACAAAACTTATGACACAGAAGAAGAAGTTAGAGCACTTGGAGCAACCCACCCTGTTAGAGATGAAAATACTGGTGAATGGTATTGGAATAATTATATTTGGAGACATCAACATGGAGATGATGAAGCAATAAAAGATATGTATCAACATGGCAGAGAAGCAAGTGAAACAAATCCAACAATGATTAGAAAACTGATTGATGATTATCAAAAGCAATTTGGAGATGATCAACCACAAGATGCAAAAGGAACACTTCAACATTTATTAAAAAATGGGGTTTCTAGAGAAGATGCTGTGAATGAATTAAAGAATCAAGGTTCATATATAGATGAGGCATTGGCAATAGAAACAATACATTACGCAGATGTATGGTGGGCTTCGTTATCAAAAGATGATAGAGCATGGTACGCAGATAAAATAGGTGTGAAAGATGAAGTTAATTGGGAATCATTAACAGTAAGAGAACAAGATGCAATATCTGATTACTTTGGAGAAAAAATATTTTCAGAAGAGAAAGAAACTAATCAAGCAAGAGAATCTTATGTTTGTCAAAATTGTGGTTCTGAATTTGATGACTATGAAGATTATAAAGAGCATGAAGAAGAACACGGTGGTTCATAATGGAAAGTAATGAATTTAGGTCTTCACTGGTTGAATGTCCACACTGCGGAAGATTAATAAATATTGACAAATTAGAAGATCATATTGAAAAAGACCATAGTGGGTATGAAAAAGCAAGCGAAGGTAGATCAACAGAAGAGTTCAAAGAGCAGGAACACCCACGAAAAGAAAGTGGACAATTCACTACAAAAGGTTCTGGAACAGATAAAGAAAAAGCTCTTGATATTTTACTAAAAATTAGAAATGCCGAATATAGAGATGCTGACGGTAATATAGACTGGCAAACTGTAGAACAAAAAAGAAAAGAAGCAGTTAAATTATCTAAATCGGCAAGAGGTGAAGAAGGAAGGTGGGATTATACAGAAGGAGACAAGCCAGATCCACAGACTTATGATTACGATCCAGAAGAACTAGAGAGAGCAAGAATAAGAATGAAAGCAGAACACGATCCAACAAAAAACTATGAATATCAAAAAGGACAAGAATTATCTAATGAAGTAAAAGATACATTTGGTTGGAAAACATGGGAAGATGAAAAAACTGGAAAGACATATACATATACTTGTCCTAATTGTGGCGATGAAGGTGCATATGATGATCCTAAACATTGTTCTAATTGTGGTGCAAACCTTGAACAAAAATTTGATGAATCATACGCAAAAGAATGGGATGACGATGAAGAAGAATTTGATACACCGCGTTATTATTGGGAAGATGATTTAGAAAATGAAGATGAGATAAAAGCTAACCACGGTTATACAGATGAAGAATGGAAAGAGGCTAGAAAGGACTTTGGATTTGAAGAATCAACTGTGAGTGTATCAGGACCACCAGCAGGAACACAGCCACCAGCTAATGTAGTATGGGATGAATTGGATAAATCAGAAGAAGATTTTAAATCATGGGTAGGTAAAACATTTCCTACTGAACATGAGACACCAATAAAGAAATTTAGTAA
>Ga0187893_10000532_pt1 | contig 98133 bp, 78 predicted proteins | sample MA1701074metaG_FD_139574 | JGI IMG/M metagenome (GOLD analysis project Ga0187893, IMG submission 139574) | White microbial mat communities from a basaltic lava cave in the Kipuka Kanohina Cave System on the Island of Hawaii, USA - MA170107-4 metaG ...
GATCGCCGCCACCGCCCGACCCGAGCGCGGTGGTCTCGAGCTGACTGCGCGCGCCGACACTCTCGACCTCCAGGTCGCGGGCGTTCAAGAGAAGTTCGCGCGTTTGGTAGCCGAGGGCCGGATCGATGCCGCCCAGATTCAGGTGCGACGGCTCGAGATCGACGGGGAGGGCCGCACCGTGCAGGCGACGGGAGCGATCGAGTCCCCGTGGACGCGCCCCGAGCTCGCCGTCGAAGCCAAGGGCCGCGTCACGCTCGGCCCCATCGCCCGCAGCCTCGACTCGCCCGTGCCCGTGGAGGGTACTGCAACCGTCGACATCACGCTCGGTGGCCCGCTGGCGTCGCCCGTGGTCTCTGGCCGTCTCGGGCTGGAGCGCCTCACCGTCGCCGACGTCGAGGCCCATGACCTCTCGACCTCCTTCAGGTACGACGCGCAGGCGCTGACCCTTCCCGATCTCACGGGGCGACTGCTCGGCGGCACCCTGACGGGCTCGCTGACCATTCCGGCGAACAACCCGCACGATGCGCTCGTGCGCTTCCGTCTCGACGCCATCGACGTGGGCGCCGTGGCCAGGCTGCGCGGTGGAACCCTCGACGTGCGCGGCCGGCTCGCGGCGGAGGGGGACGCGCGCGGCGACCTCGCGCGCCCGCATTCGTGGCGGGGGCAGCTGCGTCTGGACGGCTCCGAGGTGGCGCTGCCCGGGGCGCTGGCGCGTCTGGGCGTCGGACGTCTACAGGCGGTCGCGCGCCTCAACGCGGGCGAGGTCGTGTCCGAGATCGACGGGCGCTGGCCATCTGCGAGCCTCACGGCCCTTGCCCGGGTCGATCCCGATCGCCGACTGCGCGTGCAGGCGCGGGCCGGAGCCGATCTCTCCGCGCTGCCGGAATGGCGGGGAGATTTCGTCGACATCCAGCTCCGTGGTGAGGGCGCGTGGCCGTTCGTGGCCATCACGGCCGGCATCGAGCTCACGCGCCCCGCGGCGCGACGCGAGGCGGAGCGGATCGAGATCCGCCTCACACCAGTCAAGAGCCCAGCCCCGCGCTGGTCGGGCAGCCTCCAGGCTCGACGGCTCTCGCTCCCCTGGGTCGGCGTCGACGATGTGCAGGCCGTCCTCGCGCTGACGACGGCAGCGTTGGAAATCGAACGGCTTGGCGCGCGCGTGGGCGGCGTCCCCGTCCAGGGCCGAGGGCGCTGGGGCTGGGACGGGATCGGCGCCGCGCGGGTCACGGCGGGCCCCGCCGCGCTTGGACGCTTGCCAGGCGTGAGTCCCGAGATTGCCCTCGAGGGCACAGGCCGCGCGGAGCTCCAGGCCGATGTGAGCCAGGCCGGCGTACAGGCTTCAGCACGCATCGAGACCGAGCGTGTGGCCGTCAGCAAGATCACGCTCGGTCCCGGCAGCGGAGAGGCAACCTTGCGCGGCCGCCGCCTCGAGGCCTCCTTCAGATTTCCAGATCGTCGATTCGAGATGTCGGCGCGTGGTGACCTCGTCTCCGGTCAGCTGTTGCATGCGCGCCTCGCGCTCCGTGCGCTGAGCCTCGAAACGTTGCTCGGTCCGGCGCCGCCCGGCGAGACGCCGCTGGTGCGCGGCACCATCTCGGCCGAGGCCGACCTGGCGATCGCCGTGGACGACCCCGGACATCCGCGCGGAACGCTCACGCTCGAACCCTCGACCGTCCAGGTGGCCGGGACGGCCTGGACCAGCGCGCAGCCGATCGCGATCCGCATCGAGGGCCGTCGCGCGAGGCTCGATCCCCTGCGGTTCGTGGGCCCAGGCGGAATCGTCACGGCGAGCGGCGTCCTCTGGGACGAGGACGCACGGCCTCTGGCGACGGTCCGGCTCGACCAGGGTCGGCTGGCCGCGCTGGCGCCCGCCCTCGGCCTCGACGGGCGCGTGCGCGTCGAAGCAGAGCTGTCGGGAGAGGTGGGCGCGGTCGCTGGAAAACGCGCTCGTGCCACGCTCGACGGCGATGGCCTCACGCTTCCGGGCGCGCTGGCCAAGCTGGGCACGGGTACGGGCCGCGTCGAGCTTCTCCTGGCCGACGAGGCCGTACGGGTCGAGCGTGGTGAATTCACCTGGCCCGGTCTCACAGGTGAGGTGACCGGACGCATCGGTCTCGACGGCCGGCTCGCCCTGGACGCGCGCGCGACCGCTCACGCCGACCGGCTGGCAGCCGCCGTGGGCGGCGTCGATCTGGGCGGGACCTTGACGGCGACCGCTACGCTCGGAGGACGGACAAATCAGCTTGAAGGGCAAGCTCGCCTGGCCTCCGAGCGTCTCACCGCAGCCGGGATCGCGGTGGAGCGCATCGACGCAGCTGCGCGCCTGCGGGGTAACACCGTCCGGCTCGAGCGCTTCAACGCACGCCTGCTCGGCGCTCCCCTGCGCGCACAGGGCGAGTGGACGGTAGGTGGCAATGGGCGGGTCGATCTCGACGCCGGGCCTCTCGCGCTTGCGCAGATCGCCGGCCTTCCGCCGCAGCTGGCGCTGGACGGCTCGCTCTCTCTTCGGGTGGAGGCCGCGACGGTTGAGGGCGGATTCAAGGCCCTCGCTCGGGCGCGGGTGAGGCAGATGCGCGCGCTCGGATTCGCCTTCGGTGAGGGCCACCTGACGGCACGGGTGGAGGATCGGCGTCTGCTCGCCGACCTCTCCCTCGCCGAGGGCCGGATCAGCGGCGCGGCCTCCGGGACTCTCGCGCCCGGCGGTGCCATCGAGGCCAAGCTCGAGCTGTCCCCCTGGCAGCTGGCGCCGCTGCTCCGCCATCTCGCGGGGGACAAGGCGAAGGAGCTCGACGTCGAGGGAACGGCCGCCGGTCGCATCACCGCGCGCCTGCCCTGGGACCAGCCCTCGGCGCTGAGGGCGCAGGCGCGCTTCGATCCCGTCGTGCTGCGTCTTCGCGGCCCCAATCTCGAGGGGCAGGGCCGGATTCACGGCCTCTGGGAGAACGACGTGCTCACCTTGGAACGGGCCGAACTGGAAGGCAGCACCGGCTCCGTTCGGGCGAGCGGCACGCTCGGCGCCGGCGGACGGCTGGAGCTGAGACTCGACGCGCGGGCGCCGCTGGCGGTCCTGCTGGCGCCGATCGCAGAGGTGAGCGCCGCCGATGGCATCGTCGTCGTGCAAGGCCAGGTGAACGGGACACTCGACGCGCCCAACGTGCGCGGAGAGGCCACGCTCGCAGGGGGCGCGGTCGTGCTGCGCAATCTGCCCGAGCCCGTGCGCGACATCAACGCACGGGTGGTCGCCGTACCGGGCACGATTCGCCTGGTCGAGGCGACGGGGACGTTCGGAGGGGGGCAGCTCCGGGCGACGGGCGAGGCCGCGCTCCCGGGACGACAGCTCGGGGCCTACCGTGTCCGTCTGACCGCGCGTGACCTTCCGCTGCGCCCGTTCGAGGGACTCGACACGATCTGGAACGCCGACCTCGACCTCACCGGTCTGGAAGGCCGGAGGTTGCTCGCTGGCGAGGCGCGGCTCGTGCGTGGTCTCTACTCGCGCGATCTGTTCACCTTGTCGGCCCTCACCGCTCCCGCGCCGGCGCCCAGGGCCGAGGGAAGCAACGGTCTTCCGCTGCGCATCCGGGTGAGGCTCGACGACAATCTGGTCGTGCGGACGCCCCAGTCACGCCTGATCGTGGGGGGCACGCTCAACCTCCAGGGGACGACCACGGCGCCCGTCGTCCTCGGCGCTCTGGACGCGCGCGAGGGAACCGTGCTGCTCCGGGGTAACCGTTACCAGCTCGAGCGCGCCATCGTGCGCTTCGCCGATCCGCAGCGCATCGATCCGCTGCTCGACGTGTCGGCCACCACGCGCATCCGTGACTACGAGGTGACCATTCGTGTGACCGGACGCGTGCGCGACCTCGACATTCGCCTCTCCTCGTCACCTCCCTTGCCCCGGGAGGACTTGATGTCGCTCGTGGCCTTCGGCAGCACACGCGGCGAGGGGGCCGGAGGCGTCCTGGCCGGCGAGGCCGCCAGGCTGCTCGCCAACGAGCTGCTCAATCTGTCCGGTCCCGACAGCGCGATGCCGAGCCCCCTCAGAACCATCATGGACCGAACGCGGGTGAGCTACACCCACAACTCCGAGGACATCGGCCGCTTTGGCCTTCGAGTAGAATACGAGGTCACCGGCCCGTTCCTGGTGACGGCAGAGCGAACCAGTCTCGGCTACTACGTGATCGATGGGGTGGTGCGCCTGCGCTTCCGATGAGCGCGCGCGCGCTGGTCGCCCTCGCGATGGCGACGATATTCTCGCTCCTGGGCCCGCCACCAGCGCAGGCGGCCGCGCCCACTGTCACCACTATCGACCTCGTCTCGCCCCAGGAGTTACCGCAGGCGCAGGTCCGCGCCGCGATCGGTCCTCTCGCAGGGCATCCGTTTGCGCGCTCCGCGGTACGCGAGAGTCTGGATCGGCTGTGGGCGCTTGGTCTGTTCGAGGCCATCAAGGTCGAGGAGCATGCGGACGGCGATGGGGTCCGCCTCGTGTACCACCTCCGGCGCCGCCCGTGGATCGTGAGCCGCGTCTGGACGGGCGATCTCGGCGTCGATCCGGCCGACATCGCCGCCGCCGCCCGCCTGGCCCTCGGCGGCGACGGCGACGATCGAACGATCGCGGAGGCCCGCGAGCGCGTGCTCGACTTGCTGCGCCGCCAGGGATTCCTGGGTGCCCGGGTCGAGCCGCAGATCACGGAGGAGCCGGCCACGAACGGGCGCCGCCTGAACATGATGGTCACGGCGGGAAATCCCGCACGAGTAGGTATCGTTCGCATCGTTGGAGCCGGTCAGGTGTCCCTCCGCGAGATCGCCCGCGCCTTCGGTCTCGATGAGGGAAACCGGTATCGCGAGCGGGCGGTTCGGGACGGCGTGGAGGCCGTCACGGCATTGCTGCACGGCAAGGACTTCTACGACGCCCGCGCGAAGGTCACGACCTTCCCGTGGGATCCCGCAACGAACCGGGTGAGTCTCGAGCTCGAGGTCGTCGAGGGGCCCCGGTACGAGGTGGAGTTCAGCGGTAACGAGGCATTGAGCGACCGCGCCCTGTCGCGCCGCCTGGCGCTCGCGGACCGCGGGCCGATCGACACGTTCGTCGTGGAGACAGCGGCGCGCGCCATCGAGGCCGCCTATCGCGAGCGCGGCTACGCCTTTGCCAAGGCATCTGGGACGCTGAAAGAGGGGAACGGGACCCGGCTCGTCAGGTTCGAGATCACCGAGGGGCCGCGCACCATCGTGGGTGGGGTGGAGATCACAGGCAGCCTCGAGACTGCCCCGGGCACGCTGCTCGAACGCTTGCAGCTTCGGCCGGGCCGCTGGTTCGCCACCCCGTTTCGCGCCGATCTCCTCGAGGCTGACGTGCGCGCTCTCCAGGGCTATCTGCGCGGGCAGGGATTCGCCGACGCCGTGGTGGGCCCCGCCCGCGTGAGCTGGAGCGACGACCGCACCCAGGCCAACATCACCGTCCCGGTCGTCGAGGGCCCCCGCCTGCGGGTGGGTGCGATCCGCGTGGAGGGGGCCAGCCTCGTCGCGCCCGACAAGATCCTGGCTGCCATGCCGCTCGCCCGCGGCAGCGTCTGGGATCCAGAGCGCGCGGAAGACGGCACCCGCGCCATCCGGCAACTCTACGAACGTCTTGGCGCGCCCAGTACCGAGGTTCGCGTCGAGACGGCACGCGAGGACGGCGAGATCACGGTAACCTACGCAATCCGCGAGGGCCCCCAGACCCGAATCGGCCGCGTCCTCATACGGGGCGCCCTGCTCACGCGGGAGAGCGTCATCCGTGAGCGGCTGCCCTTCAACTCCGGTGACCCGCTCGATCCCGATCGCTTGCTCATGGGACAGAGCCAGCTCGCCGACCTCGGGGTGTTCGACCGGGTCGACGTGGAGCCGCTCCGACCGCCGGAGACGCCGTTCGCCGATGTGGAGGTGACCGTGCGCGAGCGCAAGCCATGGCGCTTCGAGTTCGGCGCCGGCTATGGCACCGACGAGGGTGTGCGGGGCTTCGTGGAGGTCGGCTACGACAACCTGTTCGGGACCGGGCGCAGCCTGCGCCTGCGCCAGAAGCTCAACGCGGGAGGAGAGGCGAGCAAGTTAGGCGCGCGCACCGACCTCATCTACCGGGAGCCCTGGGTTTTCGACACGCGGTGGGACGGCGAGGCCCGGCTGTTCTGGGAGTATCGGCAGGCGCTCGGGTACGACTTCGAGCGGATCGGACTGCGCGCCCAGATGTCCGGCGAGCTGTGGCGCGAGCAGGTGCGGGGACTGGATGGCAGTGTCTGGTACCGTTTCTACGATATCCGCCGCTTCAACATCAATCCCGACCTGGCGGCTTCGACCATCGTGGAAGGGCGCGACCGGGTGGCCAGCGTGGCCGGGGCGCTCGTTTTGGACCGGCGCGACGCGCCCCTCAATCCCACCCGGGGAAGCCTGAATTTCGTGTCGTTCGAGACGGCCGCCGAGCCGCTTGGCGGTAGCGTGAGCTTCCTGAAGGGGCGGTTGGAGACGGCGTGGACCTTCTCCCTGCTTCCCCCCACCGTACTGACCCTGGCTGCTCGGGTCGGTCTGGCCACACCCTTCGCGAACAGTCAGGACCTCCCGATCGAGGACCGCTTCTACGCCGGCGGCGTCAACACCGTGCGGGGCTATCGTGAGCAGCGCGTCGGTCCGCTCGACGCGAACCGCGACCCCATCGGGGGTAACGCGCTCATCGTCCTCAACGCGGAGTGGCGCTTCCCGATCTGGGGCTGGTTGGGCGGGGCCGCCTTCATCGACGCCGGCCAGGTCACCTCCACCGTGCGCGAGCTGGCGGCGAGCCAGTTCCAGGTTGGCGTGGGCGGCGGTCTGCGTCTCAATACACCGGTGGGTCCCGTGCGCCTGGACTTCGGCTACGCGCTCAACGAGATCCCCGGCGAGAGGCGCTTCCAGGTGTACCTCGCCATCGGGCATCCGTTCTGATGCGTGCCCTGCGGACACGGCGCGGTCTCCACCGATGTCGGGTTACCCTGCCCAGACGCCGGTGGTTTCACGGGCTCGCGCTGGCCGGCCTACTCGCGCTGGCGGGCGCTGACCCCGCCGTGGCCGTTCTGGTCGATGCCGTCCTCGCTCAAGTAGGATCCGGCATCGTAACGGCGAGCGACGTCGCTCTGGCCCGTGCGCTCGGCCTGTTCGGCTTCACGCCCTCTCAGAATCCGATCGACGCGGCCGACGTCGACCGCTACTCAACAGCCTTCGCCGAGGTCCTGGAAGCGAGCCGACTCGGCCTCGAACCGAGTCCATCCGAGATCGACGCCGCCTGGACCGCGCTCGAAGAGCGGCGAGGAGGGCCGGCCGCGTTTCGCGCCTGGCTCGACGCGGTAGCCATCGACCCCGCGTGGGCCCGCCGCGCGTTCGAGGCCCACCTGCGCTGGCGGGCCTGGGCCGAATTCCACGCGGGCTTCTCGGAGCCGGGTCTGTCCGGCACGGAAGGGGAGTCGTCGACTGCGAAGCCAGCGTTGAGATCAGACGTGGTGGTGCACCGGCTTCTGAAGCCCTCCGAGACGGTGCCGGTCCCCTTCCCGCTGCCCCGATGATCGATCGATGGAACGGCTGCACCCTGACCTAGCCGTGTCAGCTCCTCGCATGGGAGATGCCTGAGTTCACGCCGATTGACGCGCCGCGCGGCCTCAGGGCTGGGCAAGGCGGGCGGGTAGTACTAGAATCGCGCCACGCGCCGTGCGACCACGGCACAGGAGCGCACTTGGTTCGGACCGGGAGGATGTCATGAAGGATGGACTCAGGTTCGTCGACTGCGACATGCACATCATGGAGCCACCCGATCTCTTCGAGAAGTATCTCGATCCGACATTCCGCAGTCGCGTCATCCTCCCCGTCGGCGCCAATGGGCGTCCACGCCGCGGCACGATCGTCATCGACGGGCTGCCAACCTCCATGGACGCCGAGCTGCAGCAATATCGCAAGCGCGGCCGGCCGGGCACGACCCACAGTACGCAGCCTCTCTCCGGTTCGCGCTTGGCCGACACGGGCCGCCTCGACTTCGCCATCCAGCGTGAGTACGATGCCGAGGCCCAGGTGATGGGTATGGCCATCGAGGGGGTGGACATCGCTGTCCTCTTCCCCACCACGGGCCTCAGCCTCATTGCCCGCGATCATCTCGACCCGTGGCTCTCCCTCGCGCTCTGCCAGGCCTACAACAACTGGATCCACGACTTCTGCCAGTACAGCCCCGAGCAGTTGAAATTCGTGGCCATGCTGCCCGTCCACGACGTGCACCTCGCCTGCCGCGAGTTGCTTCGGTGCGTCAAGGAGCTCGGGGCCGTCGGGTCGTTCATTCGCCCCAACCTCGTGAACGGTCACTACTGGCACTCGAACTACTGGGAGCCGCTCTACGCGCTGCACGAGGAGCTCGACGTGACGTGGGGGTTCCACGAGGGCACGGGGGCCTGGTACTCCCACATGAACGTGCTGTACGGCGAGAACCGCTTCTACCGTCACGTGGCCAGCCACTGGATCGAGATGCAGCAGGCGCTCTTGGCCATGATCGTCGGGGGCGTATTCGAGTTTCATCCGCGACTGCGGGTGGGCTTCCTGGAAGCCCAGAACTCGTGGGCGCCGGGCCTGCTCTCGCGCATCGAGTGGGACTATCCCCAGTACCGCGACTCCCATGCCCCCTACCTGTCCCTGACACCGCACGAGTATTTCCGGCGCAACTGCTGGGCGGCCGTGGAGGGCAGCGAGCCGGAGATCGAGGCAACGGCTAGCCTCATCGGGGCCGATCGCATGTGCATCTCGACCGACTATCCCCACTTCGATTCCAACTTCCCCAACGTGTCGAGCAACCTGCTGGGCACGGTGCGACGGGAGACGGCCGCCCAGATCTTCATGGGGGGCGCTCATCTCTATGCCTTCACGGAGACGGACTTCGCCAAGGCCGCCGCCGCAACCGCCCACGTTTCCTCCGAAATCCCGGTGACTGTCTGACGGAAGAGTGGGGGGCCCTTTCGAGGCCCCCAGCACAGCGCGTGAAATCGAGGGGCGCCCCGGGTTGCCCGGGGTGCCCCGAGCGTATGGGGGGCTTGGGGGGCCCTTTCGAGGCCCCCCATCTCCATAGGAGGCCCGGCCATGGAATACACCCTCGAGCAGCTCTCCGCCGCGTGTCAGCGCATCCTCCGCCAGGATCCAGGGCCGGCCGGTCGCCAGCAGGTGGCGGCGCTGATCCAGGACGTCCTCACGGACGAAGCGTTTCTGGCGAAGCACGTCGGCGACGACGTCCCCGAGCGCAAGATCCTCTACGAGGACCCGGAGCTGGGATTCTGCATCCTGGCCCACGTCCATCAGGGGCCCAAGGAAAGCCAGCCACACGATCACGGTCCCTCATGGGCGATATACGGTCAGGCGCGGGGTGAAACTGTGATGAGCGACTGGGGGCTGCTCGAGCCCGCCGCCGAGGACAAACCCGGCAAGGTGCGTCGCCTGCGAAGCTACACCCTCAAGCCGGGCATGGCCCACGTCTACAACGAGGGGGATCTGCACTCCCCGCGGCGCGACGGCCCCACCCGGCTCATCCGGGTGGAGGGGCAGAACATGGAGAAGGTCCGACGCCTGTCCTACCAAGCCGTGTGAGGCCACCGTGGCCATCGTGACGATCTCTCATCAAATGGGGGCGGGGGGCGCCGAGATCGGCATGAAGCTCGGCCAGCGGCTGGGCTACCACTATGTAGACCAGGAGATCCTGTCGGACGCCGTCCGCCGCTACGGGCTCGCCGAGGACAAGCTCTCGCACCTGGACGAAGCCAAGCCGAGCCTCTTCGAGCGCTTCGACACCGAGACGCGCCACTACATCACGGTTCTCCAGACGACTCTCCTCGAGTTCGCCCGGGCCGACGACGTCATCATCATGGGGCGCAGCGGTCAGTGGCTGCTGCGCGGGATCCCCCACGTGCTCCGGGTCCGCATCATCGCGCCCCTCGAGCAGCGCGTCCGCCGCTGGATCCAGCGGACGACCGAGCAGACCGGAGAGACCCCCAACCAGCGTGCGGTGGCCGAGCTGGTACGGCGGGACGACGCGGAAAAGGCGGGCCGGACCCGCTATCTGCACGAGGTCGACATCGCCGATCCCGGGCTCTACGACCTCGTGATCAATACGGCCAAGCTCATCCCCGAGATGGTCGTGCAGATGATCGAGCAGATCGTCCGGCGGCCGGAGATGGCAACCTCCGATAGCGGCCGCCGAGTGGTGGCCTCGCGCGTCCTCGCCTCCCGCGTCCAGGTGGCGCTGGCCACCGATCCCGCCACGCGCCGCTATCGGATCGCCGTAGAGGCGGAGGACGGGGTGGTGAGGCTCGAGGGCACGGCGTCCCTGGATCGCGCTGTCGCGGTGGCCCAGGCCGTGCCGGGCGTGCGGCAGGTCAAGACACAGCAGATCGACATCCCGCCCATTCCTCCCTTCGTGGCATAGGCGTCCGCGGCGCCGTGCCGCCGGCGTGAGCACGGTGACGCCGATACGCGCGGCGCGTCGTTCACCCGAGCGACGTGCGCGATGTGGTGTACCATACGGCATCCGAGGCGCCCGGGCAGTCGCCGCCACCGCGAACCCTTTGGGGGTGAATTCGGATGCTCCGCTTCCTTCTCTCCCGAGTCGGACAAACGGTCGCCGTGCTCGTCACGGTGTCGGTGATCATCTTCGCCCTCATGCGCCTGATCCCCGGCGATCCCATCCTCATGATGCTGGGCGACGACTTCACCGAGGAGGCCTACCAGAAGCTCCGCGCCAAGCTCGGCTTCGATCGATCGATCGTCGTGCAATACTTAATCTGGTTGCAGGCCATCCTCCGCGGCGACCTCGGCGACTCGTACCTCAATCACGAGCTGGTGAGCCGCCTGGTGTGGGACGCCTTCCTGCCCACCCTCTCGCTGGTGGTAGCGAGCATGATCGTGGGCATCCTGGTCGCCGTGCCGTCCGGGATCGTGGCCGCCATGCGCAAGGACAGCGCCTGGGACTGGGGCTCCATGGGCTTCGCCATCTTCGTGTACTCCATGCCGAGCTTCTGGAAGGGGATCGTGCTCATCTGGATCTTCAGCGTGCACTTGCGCTGGTTTCCCGCCATGGGCTACGTGGCCCCCTGGGAGGACTTCTGGGGTGGGCTGTGGAGGCTGGCTCTGCCTGCGGTGACTCTCGGGACCTTCTTTTCCGGGCTGGTGGCCCGCATCATCCGCTCGAGCCTGCTCGAAGTGCTCGATCTCGACTACATCAAGGCGGCCCGGGCGCGCGGGGTGCGGCGGGCCGCCCTCGTCTATCGCCACGCCTTGGCCAACGCGCTCATTCCCGTGGTGACGATCATCGGGCTGCAGTTCGGAACACTCCTCGGTGGCGCCGTGCTCACGGAGACGGTCTTCGGCATCCCGGGGATGGGGCGGCTGACGGTGGCGGCCATCCTGAACCGCGACTACGCGGTGGTCCAGGGGGCGATCCTGCTCGGCGTCTTCGCGGTGGTGATCGTGAACCTCGCCGTCGACCTCACCTACGCATTCCTGAACCCGCGCATCCGGGTGGCCTGATGGCGCGCCCACTGACTGCGGACGACCTTCCCCTCCCCGCTCCGGCGCCAACGTCGGGAGACGTCGCGGAGGCGGGCGGCTGGGTGCGCGGGCGGCGGTGGTGGCGCCGGTTCGCTCGCAACCGCGGGGCGGTCTTCGGGCTAGCCGTGTTCGTGGCCGTCGTGCTCATGGCCGTCTTCGCCGGCGTACTCGCCCCCTACGATCCGCTCACCCAGGGGGTAGGACCCGCCAACGAGGCACCCACCTGGAAGCACTGGGCAGGAACCGACAGCTTCGGGCGCGACATGCTGAGCCGCATCATCTACGGCGCCCGCATCGCCCTCGTGGTTGGCATCATGTCCGTGCTGCTGGCCATGATCGTCGGGGTCACCCTGGGCCTGGTGGCCGGCTACTACGGCGGCTGGGTGGACGTGGTGATCATGCGGGTGATGGATGGCCTCTTCGCGTTTCCCATCATCATCCTGGCCATCGCCATGATGGCGGTCATGGGCTTCGGGGTGAAGAACGTCATCATCGCGGTGGCCGTGGGTTTCGTGGCCCCGTTCGCGCGGGTCACCCGGGCCGACGTGCTGGCAGTCAAGGAGGAGCCCTACATCGAGGCGGCGCGCCTGGCCGGGGTAGCGCGGCCGGCGATCATCGCCCGCCACGTGCTACCCAACGTGCTGGCCCCCATCATCGTGCAGGCGGCTCTGCGGGTGTCGGGCGCCATCATCACGGAGTCCGGTCTCTCCTTTCTGGGGCTCGGTCCGCCACCCCCCACGCCGGTGTGGGGCTCGATGATCGCCGAGGGGCGCAACTTCATCGTCATGGCGCCCCACGTCTCCACCATTCCTGGTATCGCGCTCATGGTGACCATCGTTGGCTTGAATCTCCTGGGCGACGGTCTCCGGGACACGCTGGATCCCCGGCTGCGCCGATGAGCGACCCTGTCCTCGAGGTGCGCGACCTCGTGGTCGAGTTCCGTTCGGAAAACGGGCCGCTGCGGGCGGTGGACCATGTCAGCTTCTCGGTCGACCGGGGAGAAATCGTCGGCCTCGTGGGCGAATCGGGCGCCGGCAAGACCCTCACCTCGGAGGCGATCCTCGGTCTGATCCGCTGTCCACCCGGACGGGTGGCCGGCGAGGTGCGTTTCCGCAAGCACAACCTGCTCACCCTCGACGAGCGAACCTTGGCCGACATCCGGGGCAAGGAGATCGCCATGATCTTCCAGAACCCGGGGGCCTCGCTGAATCCGGTGTTCCGCGTGGGCGATCAGCTGGTCGAGACGATGGCCCTGCATCTTCTCGATGGTCGCAAGACCTTGGGTCGCCGGGCGGTGGAGATCCTGGCCAAGGTCGGGATCCCGTCGGCGGCCGCGCGGATTCGCGACTATCCGCATCAGTTCTCGGGGGGCATGGCCCAGCGCGTGATGATCGGCATGGGCGTCTCGTGTCTGCCGAGCCTGCTCATCGCCGATGAGCCGACCACCGCCCTCGACGTCACCATCCAGGCTCAGGTGCTGGCCCTCATCCGCCAGCTCGCGCGGGAAATGGGCATGGCCGTGCTTCTCGTCTCTCACGACCTCGGCATCATTTCCCAGATGTGCCACCGCGTGATCGTGATGTACGCAGGGCGCATCGTCGAAGAGGCATCGATCGCCGGCATCTTCCAGGCCCCCGCGCACCCGTACACCCGCGCGCTGATCGCCTGCTTGCCCGGGCTCGACGGCGACGGCCGCCTCGGCGCCATCCCCGGCGTGATGCCCGGCCTCACGGCGCTGCCCACCGGCTGCCGGTTCCATCCTCGGTGCGCCCTTGCCGATCGCCGCTGCGAGGTGGACGAGCCTGTCCTGCGGCCGGCCGGCCCCCAGCAGATTGCCGCCTGCCACCTGGTCGGCGCCTGATGGCGCTGCTCGCGGTCGAGGACCTCACCAAGCATTTCGTGCTGGGCGACGGCATCCTGGGCCGCCTGATGGGCGGGCCTCGGCGCCTCGTGCGGGCCGTCGACGGCGTCAGCTTCACGGTCGAGGCCGGGGAGACGCTCGGTCTGGTCGGGGAGAGCGGCTGTGGCAAGACCACTACCGGGCGGCTCGTCCTGCGCGCCATCGAGCCCACCCACGGCCGCATCCTCTTCGAGGGCGAGGACATCACGGCGCTGCCCCCGGGACGGCTCCTCCCCTTCCGGCGCAAAGCCCAGATCGTCTTCCAGGATCCGTACACCTCGCTCAACCCCCGCCTGACCATCGGGCGCATCATCGCCGAGCCGATCCGCGTGCATCGGCTGGCGGACAGGCGCGAGGTTCCCGCCCGTGTGCGGGAGCTTTTGGAGATGGTGGGACTCCGGCCCGAGCACGAGGAGCGCTTCCCCCACGAGCTGAGCGGCGGCCAACGCCAGCGGGTGGGGATCGCGCGAGCGCTCGCCGTCGGCCCCCGACTGATCGTGGCCGACGAGGCGGTTTCCGCCCTCGACGTCTCCGTCCGCGCCCAGATCCTCAACCTGCTGGTGGAGCTGCGCGAGCGTTTGGGGCTCGCCTATCTCTTCGTCTCGCACGATCTCGGTGTCATCCGCTTCGTGAGCCACCGGGTAGCCATCATGTATCTGGGGGCCCTGGTGGAAGTCGCGGCCACACAAGAGCTGTTCAAGCGTCCGCTCCATCCTTATACGCAAGCCCTGCTGGCGGCCATCCCCACCATCGGCGATGGCCGCGCGTCGATTTTCGATGATCCCGCCCGGCTGCTCGAGGGTGAGCTACCGAGCCCGCTCACGCGTGCCCGGGGTTGCCGCTTCGCCGGCCGCTGTCCGCGCCGCTTCGAGCGCTGTGACGAAGCCGAACCCCGGCTCCTGGAACGGGAGCGGGGGCATCTCGTGGCCTGTCATCTCTACGACCAGGGAGGATCTGCATGAAGAGCCAGGACGGATTCGAAGTCGTCAACGCGCTGATGCGCCAGGACGTTAATCGCCGTGCCGTGCTCAAGGCCCTCGGCTGGGCGGGGCTGGCGGGGGCGGGGCCGCTCGCCCTGCCCTCCCTCGCACGCGCCCAGAAGCCGAAGTATGGGGGCGAGATCAAGATCGGGAGTTTCAGCAACATCGACACCCTGGACGCCCACAACACCACGTCGATCGTGGCCTGCTCCATCCACAACAACATCTACAACGGGCTCCTCAAGATCGTGTCCACCGACGGCAAGAGCGTGGACTTCAAGCCGGAACTGGCGCGGGAGTGGGAGATCCAGGGCGACCGCATCCACATCTTCCGCCTGCACAAGGGGGTGACCTTCCACAACGGGGATCCTTGCACGGCCGCCGACGTGAAGTGGAACCTGGAGCGGGTGAAGGACAAGAACCAGGCGCCTATCCACGCCTGGAAACTCGAATTGCTGGAATCGATCGAGACGCCGGATCCCTATACGGTGAAGCTGCACTTCACCAAGCCGTTCCCGTTCCTCCGAGTAGCCTTCACCGGCTCGACGGGGCGGGCGGCCACCATCCTCAGTCCGCGGGCGGTCCAGGAGAAGGGTAAGGGCTATGGGCGGAGCCCGGTGGGCACCGGCCCCTTCAAGTTCGTGGAGTGGAAGGAGAGCGACTTCATCCTGCTCGAGAAGAACCCGAACTACTGGGAGACGGATGCCAGCGGCGGCAAGCTGCCCTACCTCGACCGCGTGCGCATCAAGATCATCATCGAGCCCTCGACCCTGGTGGCCGCCCTCAAGACGGGCGAGGTGGACCTCATCAACAACGTCGCCCCCCAGTTCGTGGGCGACCTGCGCAAGGACCCCAAGCTCACCGCGCTGTCCGCCGTGGGCGGCAACTGGCGCTGCCTGCACTTCAATCTGGCCAAGGAACCGTTCAACGACGCGGCCCTGCGCAAGGCGGTGACCTTCGCCATCGACCGCAAGGAACTCCTGGAGAAGGTCGAGTTCGGCGAGGGCATCGTGGCCCACGGGCCGATCTCGCCGCCCATGGGCGGCTTCTACGACCCCGCCTTCGAGACCGGCAAGAACGGCCAGTACCACGACATCGAGCAGGCCAAGACCTGGATGAAGCAGGCCAAGTACGACGGTCGCGAGGTCCTGCTCCTCAGCCCCAATGCGGGCACGCCCCCGCGCCAGGCCGAGGTGATCCAGGCCCATCTGGCCAAGCTCGGGATCAAGGTCCGCATCGAGCTGGCCGACTTTCCCACCTTCCGCCGGCGCTGGCTGCAGGAGCGGCAGTGGGATCTGGTCCAGGTCCAGTGGGATGCCGACCTCGACCCCGACGAGACCCTCTACCCCGAGCTTCACTCGGGTGAGACGTGGAACGCCGGCCGCTGGGTCAACAAGGACTTCGACCGTGCGGTGGAGCTGGCCCGCGCCGAGAACGACTTCAAGAAGCGAAAGAAGTACTACGAGGACTCGGTGAAGGCCATCCTCGACGATGCCCCGGTGACGATCCTGCTCCACCTCAACGAGCAGAAAGTCTTCAACAAGCAAGTGAAGGGGTTCCAGATGATCCCGGCCGGCCTCATTAACATGCACACGGTCTGGCTCGACCGGTAGGCGATGCGAGCCCGGGCGTGTCGGGCTCCTCCCCGAGACGGAGGTGGAGTTCGTCCTGCGGGGTGAGGTTGTCGTTCTCCGGAAAGCCCGCGGCGTTCGGCGGCGAGGGGCGAGGCTGTCGACCTCCTGCAGTGCGGTCATCGTCCCGCGCGCCCCCGACGCGGCTTGCCGCCCCGGGTGAATACTGTATAAACTACAGCATTCTCGCCTGGGAGAACCTGGCATGGGAGTACGCCTGAATATCACGATGGATCAGGCCGTTTACCAGCAGTTGAAGAAGCAAGTCCGCCCGAAGAAGATGAGCGCGTTCATCACGGAGGCCGTGAAAGCGAGGCTTCGCCCGGATCGGCGCATGCTCGACGCCGCCTATCAGGCAGCTCGGAGGGAGCGTTGGCGACGGCAAGTGGCCCAAGACTGGAGCCCCACCGAGAGTGAGGGATGGCCCGGATAGGGCGCCAGGGGCCACGACGGCGCCAGGCGTCACGACGAGGCGACATTGTGTGGGTCAGCCTCGACCCGACCGTCGGCAGCGAGATCCGCAAGACACGACCGGCGGTGATCGTCTCTAACGATTCGTGCAATACGTACGGTAGCCGGGTCGTCGTCCTTCCCCTGACGAGCAACATGGAAACGTCCTACCCTGGTGAAGCCGTCGTTCAGATCAAGGGGCAGCCGGCCCGCGCCCTCGGCGACCAGATTCGATCGATCGACAAGTCCCGTGTGCGCGGATCGATCGGCAGGTTGACCACCGAGGAGATGACCGCCGTTGACGAGGCCATCGTCATCACGCTCGGTCTGACCGGGTACGTTCTGTGATTCGGGATTGGAGCCAATCCGCTCCAGCCGCACCGGTACGGGTTCAAAGCGTGGCGGACTTACCGTCAGCAGCCGCCGTAGCGCGGCGGGCCGCCGTCGCTGAGATTGGCGCCAAAGATCATGCGCGCGATCCGCGCCCAGTAGCACGCCGTTTCGCACATACGGCAGGGGCGCGAGGTCGAATAGATCTCGCACCCGCTGAGGTCATTCGTCCCCAGCCGGCGACAGGCGTCACGGATGGCTTCCATCTCGGCGTGCGCGGTCGGATCGCGGCCCGTCACCACCGCGCTCACCCCCTGGCCGACGATGCGCCCCCCCTGCACGATGACGGCGCCATAGGGTTGATCGCCACGCTCAAGGGCAAGCCGGCGCATCTCCTCCGCGCGCCGCATGAAGGGGCCGGCGTCGCCCTGGGCGGACGGGGCGATCGCGTGTAATTCCTGGGACGCGGTCTCCGCCTCGAGAGTGAGCAGGGTCGACCCGCCGATCAGGTTCATCACCCGTCGGCCGAGTGCTCGTCGCGTCATCAGCATAGCTCCCTCCGGGTGGTGGTGCCGTGCACCGGGTGGCCGACGACCTCCACCCCGATCATCGTCCACCACCGGCGCCGCTCGGGACGGTAACATACGCAGATTGCTATCCGCCCGCGTCCGTGCTCGAAAGTGGGGGGCGGGCCTTGGCGACGGGGAGGCACCATGAGGGAAGCTGGGGGTCGAACGGCTCAAGGGATTCAAGCCCATCCTGGCCCCGCGCGTCCAGCAGGGGAGGCTCAAGGTGCTCGGAGGCGTCTACGATCTCCGCACGGGCACGGTGAGCCTGCTCGATTGAGAACTCCGGCGCTCCCGCGCGGCCGCCCGGCCGACCGCGGATGATCAGGCTCGTCGAGCGGTTTCTCCTGGCCGGCGGCGTGGCCCTCTTTGTGGTCCTCGTGTACCGGCTCGGCGGTGAAGCCGTGCTCGCCAATCTCGACGTGGTAGGTTGGGGCATCGTGCTCATCGTCCTTCAGGAGATTCTTGCGCTCCTGGCGAACACGGCGGGCTGGCGAGCGGCCTTCCCCTCCCCGCGTCCGCCCCTCACCTTTCCACGGCTCATGCTCACCCGTCTGGCGGGCGATGCCGTGAACTACTTGACACCGACCGCCACCCTGGGCGGCGAGTTCGTGCGCACGCAGATGCTCCGCGGGTACGCACCCACCACGTCGGTGATCGCCTCCATCACGGTCGCGAAGTTTGCCCAGACGGCGGGGTTGTTCGCGTTTCTCCTCTTCGGTGTGGTCGTGATCGTCGACCATTCGCGACTCCCAGTGGCCCTCCGCTGGGGACTGCCCCTCGGGCTCGCGATCCTCGCCGTGGGGCTGGCCAGTCTTCTCGTGCTCCAGCGGCGGGGATTCTTCGGGACCATCCTTCGCTGGATCGAGGGTTGGCCCCTCGTACGGCACCTGACCCATCGCCTCCGTCCCGTCGTCGATCAGCTCGACCGGGAGATCGCCGGCACCACCCGGGGCGGCGTCACGCTCTCCGCGGCGGCCTTCGCGTGCGGCTGGGCCCTGGGCACGGTCGAAAGCTGGCTCGTCCTCTACTTTCTCGACCTCCCGGTGACCCTCGAGCGGGCGCTCACCATCGAGATTCTGGGGGTGGCCTTCAACAACCTGCTCTTTTTCGTGCCCCTGCGGGCCGGAACCCAGGAGGCGGGCAAGGTGCTGGCGTTCACGCTGGTGGGCTTGAGCCCCGTCCAGGGCCTCGCCGCCGGGATCCTCTACCGGATCCGGGAGCTCTTCTGGGCGAGCGTGGGCTTGGTCATCTTCTATTTGCAGCGTACGCGGACAGCCGCGCGGACGGTCGCCCCGGCGGGGAGCGTGGCTGGCTCCGACAACGTCCCAACGCCGTCACGACAAAGGAGCCAGTGACGTGACCGATTCAACGAGCACCGCGCCCGGGCCCAGCCCAGTCAATTCGCACAACGAGTGGGATCCCCTCGAAGAGGTGATCGTCGGTCACCTGGAGGGCGCCGTCATCCCGGAGCCGCACATCACCGTCACCCGCAACGTGCCCCCTACGGCGGCGCGGCTGTACCGCCTGATCGGGGGACGACGCTTCCCGCAGCTGCTGGTCGGGGCCGCCCGCCAGGAGCTCGAGCAGTTCGTGCGTATCCTCGAGCGCGAAGGCGTGCGGGTCCGCCGACCCGACCGCCTCGACTTCACGCGACGCACGCGCACGCCCTTCTGGCAGTCGAAGGGCTACTGCGTGGCCTGCCCGCGCGACGGGTTCCTCGTGCTGGGCGACGAGATCATCGAAACGCCCATGGCCTGGCGGTCGCGATACTTCGAGGCCTATGCCTATCGATCCCTGTTTAAGGAGTACTTCGCGGCGGGCGCCCGCTGGACGGCCGCCCCTCGTCCGACCTTGGGCGATGAGCTGTTCAACGCCGACTACCGCCCGCCCCGTCCGGGGGAGCCGCTCCGGTACGTGATCAACGAGTTCGAGCCGGTCTTCGATGCCGCGGACTTCGTCCGGTGCGGCCGTGATCTGTTCGGCATCCGCAGCAACGTCACCAACGCGGCGGGCATCACGTGGCTGCGCCGCCACCTCGCAGAGCGCTACCGCGTGCACGAGATCGAGAGCCGGTGCCGCACGCCCATGCACATCGATTCGAGCTTCTTGCCCCTGGCCCCCGGCCGGCTCCTGATCAATCCGGATTACGTCGATCCCACCCGGTTGCCGGCGCTCTTCAAGTCGTGGGAGGTGCTGGTCGCGCCTCGACCCGATCCGATGCCCCGCTCGGCGTGGCGGTTTCGGGTCTCCATGTGCAGCCCCTGGATCAGTATCAACGTGCTCATGCTCGATCCCAAGCGGATCGTCGTGGAGCAGAGTCAGCAGACCTTGATCCGGCGGCTGACGGAGTGGGGCTTCGAGCCGATTCCCTGCCCCTTCCTCAATTACGCCCCCTTCGGGGGATCGTTCCACTGCGCCACCCTCGACATTCGACGGCGCGGGACGCTCGAGTCCTATTTCTGAGCGGAGGGCTGACGAATGACCACGCGCGCTGAGCTGACCCGCCGGGTGCACCTGGCCATCGACCGCCGGGCCGAGGAAATCGTGGCCATCGGCGAGCGAATCAGGACGATGCCGGAGCTCGGCTTCAAGGAGGAGCGAACGGCACGCCTGGTGGAGGAGACGTTTCGACGTCTCGGTCTGAGCGCGCGGGCGGGATTGGCCTTCACCGGTGTGCGCGCCGAGGCGCGCGGGCGCGCCGGCGACGGTCCCACCCTTGCGCTCATCGGCGAGTTGGACGCCCTCGTGGTGTCCGGTCATCCCGAGCGCGATCCGACGACGGGGGCCGCCCACGCCTGCGGTCACAACGCCCAGGTCGCGGCCATGCTGGGCGCCGCCATGGGCTTGCTCGACGCCGATGCCTTTGCCCACCTGGCCGGCGACGTGGTGTTCTTCGCGGTACCCGCCGAGGAAGGTGGCGATCTCGAGTGGCGCATCGCGCAGAAGCGGGCGGGACGACTGGAGTTCCTGAGCGGCAAGCAGGAGCTGATCCGTCTCGGCGCCTTCGACGACATCGACCTGGCCATGATGATCCACATGTCCTGGCGAGCGGAAGCGGGCCGGGCCTCGCTGCAGGCGTCCAACAACGGGCGCGTGGGCAAGGCTGCCGTCTTCACCGGCCGCGCCGCGCACGCCGGAGGCGCTCCCCATCTCGGGATCAACGCGCTCTATGCCGCCCAGCTCGCTCTCACCGCCATCAACGCCGTGCGGGAGACGTTTCGCGACGACGACGCCATTCGCGTGCACCCGATCCTCACCCAGGGCGGCACCCAGGTGAACGTGATCCCGGGTCAGGCGCGTCTGGAGATGTACGTGCGCGGCAAGACCGCGCACGGCATTCTCGACGCCAGCCGCAAGGTCGATCGCGCGCTGCGCGCGGGCGCCCTTGCCCTCGGCGCCACCGTGGAGATCGAGACGGTCCCTGGCCCTCTGCCCCTGCTCAACGAGCCCACCATGGAGCGCCTGTTCCACGAAGCGGCGTCGGCGCTGGTGGGGGCCGAGCACGTGAAACGCACCGGCCACAGCGGCGGCTGCACCGACATGGGGGACGTGAGCCACCTGATGCCTGTCCTGCATCCCTACATGGGCGGCGCCACCGGTGCCGGGCACGGGGCCGACTACACGATCGTGGATCCCCAACTCGCCTACGTCACCCCGGCCAAGGCGCTGGCATCGATGGCCATCGATCTCCTCGCCGACGGAGCGGCGAGGGCCGGCGAGATTCTCCGGTCGAGCCGGCCGAGGATGACGCGGGAGGAATACCTCGCCTTCCAGCGGGGCCTGGAAGAGCGCCGTCTCTACGACGAGAGCACCCTGGTCGCGGGCGCCCGCTGAGGCCGCGCGAACATCAGGGGATGAGCTGGCCGTCCTTGAAGAACGGATAGGGACCCGGAAAGTCTCCCACCACGGCGGTGTGGCTCACCATCTGTCCGGCGCGCCACACGTGGAGCTGAAATCCGGGCGGCTCGAGCTTGAAGGCGGACGGCGCGTCGGCGCTCAGGTTCAGCGCCACCTGATGGGCCGTGCTCGGCGCCACGCTGGCCACGGTGCCACCCACGCGCGCCTGAATGGAGCGGTGCAAGTGGCCGCACAGAACGCGCTCCACGTTCGGATATCGCGACACGATATCGGCGAAGCGGTCGGCGTTACGTAGCCCCAGCGCGTCCATGTGGACGATCCCGGTGGCAAAGGGCGGATGGTGCATGAGGATCAGCGTGGGGCGCCGCGGCTCCATGGCCAAGGTCTCGGCAAGCCAGGCCAGGCGCGCCTCGCATAGCTCGCCCCCGCCCTCGCCGGGAATCAGCGTGTCGAGGGCGACGAGCCGGAGGGGCCCGACGTCCACGGTGTACTGCAAGAACTCTCCCGCGGGCAGGTAGCCGTCGGGCGCGAAGGCCGCGCGGAAGGCCGTGCGTTCGTCGTGATTGCCAGGGATCACGTACACCGGCATGGGCAGCGGCGCCAGGAGGGTGCGCAGGTGAGCGTATTCGCCCGGGTTGCCGCGATCCACCAGGTCACCGGTGGCCACCACCACATCGGGCGGCACGGGAAGACGCGCGATCTCGGCCACGCAGGCGCGCAGGTACGTTGCAGTGTCCACCACCCGGTAGGCGAACTGTCCGGGAACCTTGATGTGGGTGTCGGTGATGTGCGCGATGATCATCAGCGCACTTCGATCACGCCGGCCCCACGCCATGGACGGCCCGGAAGCGTCGCCATTCGACGAGGTCGCGCGGCCCATACGTCTTGAAGCTGGGTTGCGGGTCGGTACTGTAGGCTGCCCGAAGTTGCCCCACCGGGTCGCCCTCGGCGCGACGGCGCGCCTGGGCCGGGTCGACGCCGTAGATAGGGGCGGCGCTCAGACCGAACACATCGGCCTTCAGCTCGGGTGTCAGGGCCGGATAGCCAAAGCGCTCCTGGAACTCGCGGCTGATCTGGAAAGTCCGGAACGCCTGGATCTGATCCTGGGGCGAGCCGTACCAGATCGAGTCCGTCCCCCACAGGACACGCTTGGAGCCGACGTACTTGAAGAGCTTGCCGAGGGTGTGGGCGGCCTGGGTGGGATCGCGCATCACCAGGCGCCAGGTCGAGCCGAGCTCCGCGTAGACGTTGGCGTTGGGACCGACGCCGTTGTCGAGGAGCGATTTGACGAGGCTGTCCACTCCACGGTCGGCCCGGTTCGGATCATAGGCGCCCTCCGGCCGCCGGGCCTCGATGCCGGAGTGATAGATGATGAAGGTCACATCCGGATACTTCCGCGCGACCCGCCCGACGTCGTCACAGGCCGCGTAGCGGGGCTCGTGGCCGTCGAAGCTCAGCCCCTTGTGGATGCAGATCGTCTTCACGCCGAGCTTGCGGGCCTGCTCGATGAACGGTACGCCCACCCGCGGGTCGTCGAGCCACCAGCCGACGCCCTTCGGGCCCCACTGCGTATAGACCTTCCAGGCCGCAATGCCGTACGTCTGGTGCGCCTGCTCCATGCGCTGCAGCTGTCGGGCGAGCGGTTCGGCGTTGGGCACGATCATGGCATGCAGCAACAAGCGACGCCCCGGGCCCAGGGCCGCCACCAGCTCACGCACGCGGGCTGCCTCCTGCAGCGAGAGCGGGTTACGCTCGGGCAGCTCGGGCACGAACGACAGCACCGCCATGTCCGTGTCGCTGTCGAGGAAAACCTCCTTGATGAAGTGGGGCGCATCGAAGCAGCGCAACGGATCGCTCTCGCCACACCGGCCTTGCGGCGTCTGCGCGAGCCAGCTCATGGCCTGGGGCCGCTCCCGGCGCCAGGCGCCGTCCGCCTCGACCATGTGGGTCTGGATGTCGAAGATGAACTCGCGCCCCCCCACGGCCGCCACCGCGGCCGCCGGCTCGAAGGCCGCCTCCCGCGGCAGCTCGAAGAATCCACCCCGGTGGCCGCGCCAGGCGAAGGCTTCGTTGAACGCCAGCAAGGTGGTGGCGGCCCCGCACAGGCCGCTGAGGAAGGCGCGCCGGCTTTGGCTGGTGCGCTGCGCGTGGGCAGCGAGGCGCTCGGCGGCCAGCTGCTTGGCGTGGGTCACCGTGCGGCCCACCGGCCACGGGGCGTATTCCCCGTTTGACGTGGAATCGAGCTTGATCGGCAGCGTGGGATCGAGGCTCATGGCGTCCTCCTCCCTCTCATCATACAATCCGGCCATGCTCAGCGTTCCTCTCATCGACGTGACGGCGGCTCGGCATGGAGATCACGCCGACCGCGTCCGCGTCGCTTGCCAGATCGACGAGGCGTGCCGCAACCTCGGATTTTTCACCGTCACCGGTCACGGGGTGCCGCCGCCGGTGGTGCGGGACCTGCGCGAGGCCGCTCACGCCTTCTTTACTTTGCCCCTGGCAATCAAGCGGCGGGCCCGCCACCCGCTCGACGGGACGCCGCGCGGGTACCACGCGATCGCGGGCGAGGCCCTGGCCCTGGCCAACGACGAGGCGGCGCCGCCCGACCTCAAGGAGTTCTACCACGTGGGGCCCGTCGACGTGACCGACGATCCGTACTTCACGAGCGCCCGCGGCCGACAGTTCTTCCTGCCAAACATCTGGCCTGCGCGGCCGGAAGGCTTTCCCGAAGCGGCTAGCGCGTATTACCGGACGATGGACAAGCTCGTCGTCTTCCTCATGCGCCTGGCCGCCCTCGCCCTCGGTCTCGAGGAACGCTTCTTCGATGACAAGGTCGCGCGCTCCATCGGGACCATGCGGCTCAACTACTATCCGCGGCAGACGGAGCCGCCCCTGCCTGGACAGCTGCGCGCGGGCGCCCATACCGATTACGGCTCCCTCACCGTGCTCAATGGCGAGGACGTTCCGGGAGGTCTGCAGGTGCGAACACGCGGGGGTGAGTGGGTCGATGTCCGCACACCACCCGAGCATTTTGTTATCAACATCGGCGATCTGCTGATGCGGTGGACCAACGATCGATGGCAGTCGACCATGCACCGCGTGGCCAACCCGCCCCTGGTCGATGCGTTCAATACCCCCCGTCTGTCCATCGCCTTCTTCAATCACCCGAACTACGATGTGCTGATCGAGTGCCTGGCGACCAACGAGATCGCCAGGCACCCCCCCGTGCTGTCTGGCGACTATCGCGATTCGCAATACCTCAAGACGGGGTTGCGGGCCACCACGGCGGTCTGAGCCCCCCGCGAGCTCGTAGCCGCTTCAAGGCTGACGGGCCAGCTGGGCGACGCCGCTTCAGGGCTGACGGGCCAGCTGGGCGACGCCGCTTCAGGGCTGACGGGCCAGCTGGGCGAAGATCCGCTCGGGCGAGAGGGGTAGGCTGGCAAAGCGCACGCCCGTCGCGTTGAGCACGGCGTTGGACACGGCGGGGGCGACCGGATTGATCGCGCTCTCCCCCTGCGCCTTGGCCCCCATGGGGCCAATGGTGTCGTAGGTGTCGGCGAAGTACACCTCGCTGTGGGGAATGTCCGCGAAGGCGGGAATGCGATAGTTCCGGAGCGCCGCGTTCACCATGGCGCCGTGGTCGTCATACACCATCTTCTCGTAGAGGGCCCAGCCAAAGCCCATGGCCACCGAGCCTTCGACCTGGCCCCGGCACTGCATCGGGTTGATCAGCCTCCCGATGTCCGCCGCGTGCACGCTCTGCAAGATCTGGATCTCGCCGGTCATCCGATTGACCGCCACGCGAACCCCATGAACGTTGGAGGCCACCGTCCGGGGGGCCAGGTAGGCCTTGCGCCGGGCCGCGAAGTGATGCCCCACCCGGGTGCCGGCGACATGCAGATCGGCGAGCGCGATTCGCTGATCCTTGCAGAACACGGCGTCATCCTGGACCCGGCAGTCGGCGGGCGGCGTCCCCGTGTGGCGGCTGGCGAAGGCGAGGATGTTGTCGCGCAGCGCGGCCGCGGTGAGGGCGACCGCCTGCCCCGCCACCACCGTGCCCGTGCTGGCGAAGGTCCCGGTATCGTACGGGGTGAGATCGGTATCGGCATTGATGATCGCGATCCGGCCCGCTCTCGAGTTGAGCACGCCCGCCGCGATCTGGCGGTGCGCGGTCACCGATCCGTTGCCCATCTCGGTCGAGCCGACGGCGAGATGATAGGTCCCGTCGGCCTGCATGAGCATTTCGGCGCCCGACCGGTGCTCGGTGGGGGGGCCGCTCTCCTGCATGGTGAGGGCGATACCCGTGCCCTCGACCCACTCGTCGCTCGCGGGTTTGGGTAGCCCGCGCCCGCTCGCCAGCGCCCGCTCCACGAGATCGAGGCACTGGTCGAGCCCGTAGCTTCCGAACTCGATGTCCGAGGTCTCCGGCCAGATCGACTGGATCCAGTCGCCCGGACGGGTCACGTTGGCGCGGCGAATCTCGAAGGATCCCATACCGAGCAGCCGCGCCAGATCGTCCATCGCGCATTCCATGGCAAAGGTCGACTGCGAGGCTCCGTAGCCGCGGAAGCCGCCCCCCGGGATCATGTTCGTGTACACCGCGTACCCGTCGGCCTTCTTGTTGGCGCACCGGTACATGGCGAGCGGGCCGCCGAGCGAGGCCGCCAGCGTCTCGCCACCGTGGCCGCCATAGGCACCCGTGTTGGACACGACGCGGACCTGGATCGCCGTCAAGGTCCCGTCGCGCTTGGCCCCCAGCTTGACCCGGGTCGTCATCTGATGGCGGGTGGTGGCGGCGATGAACTGTTCCTCCCGGGTGAACTCCCACATCACCGGCCGGCCGGTCTTCAAGGTGGCCAGGACGCACAGGTCCTCGGTGATCATCTCCTGCTTGCCCCCGAATCCCCCGCCCACTCGCTCCGTGAAGACATGGACATTGCGCGGAAAGAGCCCGAACAGATAGCAGAGCTTCTGCTTGGCAATGAACGGAGCCTGCGAGCTGGTGCGGACATGAATCCGCCCGTCTTCACCCCGCCACGCGAGACTGCCGTGGGTTTCCAGATGGACGTGCTGGACGCGCGACGTCACATAGGTTCCCTCGTGCACGACGTCGGCCGCCTTGAACCCCTCCTCCACGCTGCCGATCTCGCCGTGGATATCGACATAGATGTTGCCGTCGGCCTCTCCCCCCTTGTTGTGCAGGATGGGTGCCCCCGGTTTCATGGCCACTTCAGGGTCGAACACCGCCGGCAAGAGCTCGTACTCCACCTCGAGCCGTCGACATCCCGCCTCGGCGGCGCCCACCGTGTCCGCGACGACGGCCGCCACCCGCTGTCCCACGAAGCGGACGACGTTGTCGAGGATGTAGGTATCGTCGGGGTCGACCAGGTGGTCCTCGTGCGTCGCCGTGCTGTAGAGACGGCGGGGAACATCTTCCCAGGTGAAGACGGCGACCACGCCGGGGGTGGCGAGCGCCTTCTCGCGGTTGATGCGCAGGATGCGCGCATGCGGGTGCGGCGAGCGGAGGACTTTGAGATGCAGCACCCCGTCCATGGCGATATCGAGCGTGTAGCGCGCGCGCCCGGTGACGATCGACTCGGCGAAGGGGTTGTTCAGGCTGGCCCCGCAGGCGCTCCCGGCCACGTCTTCCTGCGCCTCGCCCCGGCCGTGAAGGGCGTCGTCGATGGCGCGATACCCCGTGCAGCGGCACAGGTTCCCCTTGAGCACGCGGGGAAGATCGTCGCGCGCCTCCCCCGTGAAACTGGCCGCCGTCATCAGCATGCCCGCCGTGCAGAAGCCGCACTGGAAGGCCTGGGCCTCGAGAAACGCCTGCTGCAGAGGATGAAGGCTGCCGGCGGGCGCCAAGCCCTCGATGGTGGTGACCGTGCAGCCGGCCGCGCGAAACGCGGGTGTGAGACAGGAATGGATCGGGGTTCCGTCGAGCCATACCGTGCAGGCTCCGCAGTCGCCCTGGTCGCACCCCTTCTTGACGCCGAACCACCCTAGCTCGCGCAGGAACGTGCGCAGGCACTGGCCGGGCCGGGGTTCGGCGGAGAATCCCTTGCCGTTGACGGTAAGGTTCATGGGCCGACCTCTTGGCGGATCTGCTCGCCAAAGTAGTAGGTGAGGTGACGACGGTAGGGCGGCGAGCCATGCACGTCGTCGAAGTAGAGGTCGTCGGCAATGGCCGCGTCGAGGGCACGGCGCAGCTCGTCGGCCGAGGGCACCCGCTCGAACCGTAGTTGCACGGGGCAGGCGGTGGCAGCAGTGACAGTGAGAAGGAACACGCCTGTCTGGGTCGAGCGCGTCCCGATCAGCAGCACGGCGGAGCGCCCCAGATGGGTCAGCGACGCCCGGCGGAAGGCGAAGCGCTTGGCGAGGGCCGCCGCCGGCAGGTGAATGCTCCGCAGTAGCTCTCCGGGTCGGAGGATGTTCGCATGATTGCCGGTGACGAAGTCGAGGGCGGGGACCTCCCGGGCGGCGCCGGCCCGAGGCCACAGGGTGTACACGCCTTCCAGCGCCACCGTGAGCGAGATCATCGGGCCGGCCGGCAAGGACATGCAGATATTGCCCCCCACGGTCGCGGCATTCCAGATCTTGAACGAGGCCAGGAGCGACCGGCAACACTCGCGGAGGAGCGGCGCCGCCGTCCAGTGGGAAGGGCCCTCGAACCGCTCGAGCTCTCGGATGGTACAGGTGGCCGCGATGTCAAGTCCGGCCTCGGACGCGCGCAGGGCAGGCCAGCGAAGCGAAGGGAGATCGATGAGCGTGTCGGTGTCGAGCTGAGGCTCGGAGAACAACCAGGTACCACCCGCCAGCCAGGCGTATCCGTCGCGCCAGCGGTTGATCTCGTCCGCGGACGACGGGCGCCTCACATCGACGATCGTGTTCAGGTCCATGGCGCCCTCTCCTATTGGCCCGGGGCGAGCAACTGCTTGACCGTGCCGGGACCGGGGCCCGGGGTGATGCGCCACGGCCAGTCCTGGGCTCCAAATGGCGCCAGGGGCGGCAGGAATGGCGCGAGACCGCGCCGGCGGGCCTCGGCTTCGATGGCGTCCCGGGCGTCTCCACCCATCAGCTCGTAGTCCATGAGGTAGTAGTTGCCGAAGAACGCCGCGCCGACCGAGCGATCCGCCACCACCCGGGTGAGAAGGGTGAGCATGGCCTCGGGGCTCGAGGTGAACTCCGTGGTCTCGAAGAGCAGCAAGCGCGAGTTCATCGCATCGCGCCCGAAGTACTGGGCCAAGACGCTGAACAGCACGTTGTTCTGGCGGGTCACGTAGAGCGAGTTGGACACCCCGTACGTCTTCCCCCAGTCCGCCCCGAGCAGCTGCTTCCACTGCTCCAGCACGCCCATCCAGTGCGCCACCTGGGTCTGGGCGGCCCAGGCGACGTTCTTGGCCAGGTAGGGCGCCTGCTTCCGGGCGAACTGGCTCAACTCCTCGTAGGAAATGGCGCTCCTGGCCAGGCTGCCATCGATGAACGCGAGATTGTTGCTGAGCACGATGCGAACGTTATCCCGCCAGGAGGGCTCCATGTCGAGACGGGGAAGGGCCTGCAGGGCCAGCTGGTGCTGGATCCGGTCAACTTCCATCAAGGCGCGCCACGACTGGTCCCCGGGATTGTCCAGATAGGGCCCCACGATCTGAAACAGGGCCATGGAGCTGTGGCTCACCGACTTCAAGATCTGGTACACGATGGGCACCGACGGAGCGCGCAGGGGAGCCATGTTCGGTCGGTAGAGGGTCAAGTCCCCACCCGACCCCGAAAAGAGGGCGAGAATCACGGGGTGCTGGGCCATGAGATTGCGCTGGTACAGCTTGAGAGCCCGGTCGTAGTAACCGAACATGGCCACGTTCAAGGCCAGCACGTCCTGCTCGGCGATCTGGGTCTGGGTCTGGGAGGTACGTCCGGTAATGAGGTCCATGTAGGGGGGCGGCTTCTCGGCCCCGGCGGCGGGGGCAGCGTCGAAGAGCAGGGCGAGGGTGAGACCGGTAACGGCGGCAAGGCCACGGAGGTCGACATGGATGCGCATGGAGGAGGTGATCGGCACTGTCCGCTCGCTCCCGGAGGGCCCCGTCAAAATCGACCGCCCGCGCGGTCCGTGTTCAGAGCGGCTTGAGCGGTGGCGTCTCGCCGACCGGCAACGGATAGCGGTCCACGTTCAGGATCATCGACACCGTCGAGTAGTAGCCGCCGGCCACGATCAGATCGATGACGCCCTGTTCGCCGAAGCGGTCGACCACGGCCTCGAACGTCGGATCGGAGACCTCCTTGTCGCGGAAGAGCTCGCTGCAGAAGTCGTACACGATACGCTCGTCGTCGCTCATCGTGGTCGGGCGCCGACCCTGGGCGATGGCGTCGATGATGGCCGCGTCGAGCCCGGCCTCCTTGCCGAGACGGCTGTGCGCCCAGAACTCGAACTGCGCGTTCCAGGAACGCCCGGCGATCAGGATGGCCATCTCGTTGAGGGGCGCGGGAATGACGCTGTGAAAGCGGACGTATTCCCCCACCTTCTGCACGCGGTCGGCGGCGTCGGGACTGCGCAAGAGCGCGTTGAACGGCCCCAGCGCGCCCTTGCGGGGCCCGGAGACGATGGCCTGATACGTCTGGCGCTGGCGTGGGGTCATCTCCGCTTCCGTGAGCAGCTTGAATCGGCGGCCGCCATCGACGGGAATCTTCGGAGCTTCCATGGGGCGCTGTCCTCCTCAGGACGTGGGCGAGTGGTGGGTAGTGAGAACGGCCAGGACGGGCTCGACGAGGCGGTCGGCCCGCGCGTCGAGCTCCGCCTCGCTTGCATTGGCGATGGGATGCGGTGTTTCCAGGAACCGAAACCCCGGCAACCCCCAGCTCTGGGCCATCGCGCGTCCAGTCTCGCGGAACGGCTCGGTGATGATCGCAATGGCGGGCACCCCCTGCTGCTCCAGCAGAATCGCGTCGAGCACACTGCTCGACGAGCAGGATCCTCAGTCACCGATGCCGGAGACAACGAAATCGGCCTCCTGCCGCAGGGCCGCCACCGCCGCTTCGGTCACTTCGTGGCTCGGCGAGCGCTTGCGGTCGAGGTGCGTCACGCGCATGCCGAGGCGGTGCCGGAGGCGGTCCGCCAGCTTCACGAGGATCGTCTCGGAGTTCCTCTTGGTGTTCTCGACGAGCCCGATCCGCAACCCGTCCAGGCGGACGGGACGTGGGGCCAGGCTGGCCGCGCGGGGACTCGGTGGGGAGGTGGGATCAAAGAGCTTCAAGGGCATGCGCGCCTCCTCTCGACGGATCAGGCGGGGGCTTCGATGGGAATGGTCACGCTGCGGCTCCACTTCTTGCCCCAGCCGGGCAGCGCGGCCGACCACGCGCCCGCCCGTCCGCCCGCGAACACGATCAGGATGTCGTCCGGATCTTGGAAGACTCGCCGCCAGGTGGTCTCGTCCGCGGGCGAGGGCTCGCCGGGAAGCCGGCCCGCCCGCTTGAAGTCGGCCACGGTACGCCGGGCGTGCTCCACGAGGAACTCCTGGACCTGGCGGCGACTCCAGCCGCTCTCGCGTAGCACGTCGGTGTGCTCGCCCGCGAACACCACCAGGGACTGATTGAACCCGATGACGTTCGGGATGCCCGCGTGGCAGAGGGCGTCGGCGAAGCAGCGCAGCAAGGGCTCCGGCCGGGCCGCCAGCTGGTTATACACCTGGTTGAGCGAATTGCAGGCGTAGACGGTCACCGCGCTCTGCTCGGGTCGGAGCCCGCGCCAGACGTGGAACGGCCCCCAGGGGCTGGCCGCCTCGTTCTCGGCAAAACAGAAGGCGTACTTGCCCGGGTTGCCGAGGGTCGCCCGATCGAGAAAGCCCGGCCGGGTATTCATGACGTTCATCATGATCAGCCGCACCGCGCGCCCGATCGTCGCATTGGCGCGCCAGCCCTGGCCCAGAACGTTGGTGCCCGAGTTGAGGCCGAGCCGCCCCGCGAGCGGACCGTTGACGATCAGGATCATGGCCGAGCCGCCGGTGCTGCTGGCCGGACCGTGGTACGCGAAGTCCGGATGGCAGAGCCCGCGCACGGCGGCCGCCACCACCGGAGCGTACTCGGGACGGCAGCCCGCCATCACGGCGTTGATGGCGAGCTTCTCGGCCGTCACCACCGTGTTGCGCCCGGGGATCTCCCCGATCACCGCGGAGGCAGCAAGGCCCGTGGCTGAGAGTGTGGCCGCGATGGCCTTCTCCGAGGGCGGCACCACGGGAAGACCGTCCGTCCAGCCGCGCTCGTAGTAGGCCTCGACCAGGCTGATCGCGTCGTCGGGATCGGGGTCGCGCGCGCACGAAGTAACGCGTGGATCGGGCCGCGGCATACCGTGAGTCTAGCAGCGCCGGGTGGAGGCTCAAAGGCGGTGGCCCGATCGGCGCCCAAGGCCGGCGGCACCCTGGATAGGCGTTTCGGACGGCAAACGGTACACTCGCAGCGAGACACCCCCAAGGGAGGCAGGTCATGGCCAATCAGATGGTCGGCGAGCTTCGCGCGAAGACCGATGCCGCGTTCGAGAATCTGAGCCGACAGCTGCGCGGCATGGAGCCGCACATGGAGCGGACAGACGCTCCTGATCAGTGGACGACGCGCCAGCTCCTCTGTCACCTGCTCTTCGAGCCGGGCTGGAAGCCGGTGGATACCCTCAAGACCTTCGCCCACACGAACCTGCCGGTCATCGAGGTCACATCGGTGAGTGACACCTCGGGGCCGCGGGCCACCATGGCGCTCGGCCAGTTCGTGGACGCCCTGGACGAGCAGCGGCGGGCTGTCTTCGGCTACCTCGAGACCCTGAGTGACGCGGACCTCGGGCGCAAGGCGCGCATTCCCATCTTCAAGGAGATCATGGGCACCGACGAGATCGCCATCACCACCTTCGTGGGCGCCCTGTTCGATCATCACTGGAACGATCACGCCGGCCAGATCGCCAAGATCCGCCAGACGGTGGGCCTGCCCCCGGCCGTCTAGAGATCGCCATGCTGACCTTGAGCCTGCGGCAGGCGCTACCAACGCCGGCGCACGTGCTCTGTCTCGGTGCGCACTCGGACGACATCGAGATCGGCTGTGGGGGGACGATGCTCAGCCTGCTGGAGGCGCCGTCTGACCTCGCGGTCACGTGGGTCGTCTTTGGCGCGCAGGGAGCGCGGGTGGAAGAGGCCCGACGCAGCGCCGAGAGCTTCTTGGCTGAGGTCGCCAAGCGGGAGATCGTGACCCACGGCTTTCGTGATGGCTTCTTTCCCTACACGGGCGGGCAAATCAAGGACGCCTTCGAGGCGCTCAAGGCGCGGATCACACCCGACCTGATCTTCACCCACTACCGGCACGACCTGCACCAGGACCATCGCCTCATCGCCGAGCTCACGGGGAACACGTTTCGCAATCATCTCGTGCTCGAATACGAGATTCCGAAGTACGACGGCGATCTCGGCGTCCCCAATGTGTTCGTGCCCCTCGTCGAGGCGCACTGTCGCCGGAAGATCGACACCCTGGTGACGTGCTTCGAGAGCCAGCGGGACAAGCGCTGGTTCTCCGACGATCTCTTCCGATCTCTGCTCCGCTTGCGCGGCATGGAGTGCAATTCGCCCAGCACCTACGCCGAGGCCTTCTACGGCCGCAAGCTGGTGCTGGGATAAGCGCCCGTCGGGAGCGATGCCGGACCGCGCGCTGCCCGCGCTGGTGGCGCACGCCGACTGGAGTGTCCACCCGGGCAAGCGCTGGATGTCGATCGGCCGTCTCCGGGGACACCACTATGAGCTCGGTCTCCCCCAGGAGGTGGGGGAGGTCGGGACACTGTTTGAGCGGCTCGCGCGCCTGGCGGGCGGCGGCCAAGTGGTCGTGGGATTCGACTTTCCCATCGGTCTGCCTCTTGCCTATGCGAGCGCCGCGGGCATCGAGCGGTTCTTGGAGGTGCTGCCCGCGCTCGGGGCGCCTCCCTGGCGTCAGTTCTACGACATCGCCCCTCGTCCGAGCGACATCGGGATCGAGCGGCCGTTTTATCCCCTTCGCCCGGGTGGCGCCGCTCACGTCCACTTGACGAGCGCCCTCGGCGTACCAGATATCGACGCTCTTCGGCGCGCGTGCGACCGTGGCGGCGGCCACCGACGAGACGCGTGCCCCATTTTCTGGACTCTCGGCGGGCAACAGGTCGGCCGAGCCGCCATTGCCGGCTGGCGCGATCTGCTGGCGCCCGCCGTCCGACAGAATGCTGACGTGGCCCTGTGGCCCTTCCACGGTCCCCTGCCCGATTTGCTGCGACGGAGCCCGTGCATCGTGGCGGAGACGTATCCCGCCGAGGCCTGCCTTCATCTCGGGTTGACCGCGCCAGGGCGGGGCTGGAGCAAGAGAGATCCAGAAGCACGGCAGCGGCAAGGTACCCGGCTGTTCAGTTGGGCGTCTGAACGGGGAGTCCACCTCGGCGACGATCTGCAGTCCGCGATCCGGGCTGGGTTCGGGCCGCGTCCCGCGGGCGAAGATCCGTTCGACTCCGTGCTCGGCGCCATGGCCATCGTCGAGGTGTTGCTGGGGGGGCGGACCGACGGAGCGCCCAACGACTCGGTGATATCCCACATAGAAGGGTGGATCTTCGGGCAACACGGGAATGTAACGGCTCCGTCCTAAGACAGAGCGTGGCGCCGGATGGGGAGCCCGGCCCTCGTTGACATTGTCGCGAGCATCCGCGTAGAGTCGTCGCGATACTCGCCTCTGGCGCAAACCCAGCCTTCCAGGAGGGCCGCATGCTCTTGGACGTGACGCGGTCTATCTTGGCCTCGGACTCCGCCACGCGGGACCTACTGCCGCGACCTCTCCTACTCGTCTTCGGATTGACGTTCTGTCTCATGCTTGGAGTCAGCGGTCCCGACTTGGTGTGGGCTCAGACGGCCTCCACATCGCCGACGGCAAAGGTCGGATTCCCACCGCCAGGTGCGCAATGGATCGTCCGAACGCTCAGTCAGGGATCACCAGCAGCCACGACCATGTTCACTGCCTTGGAGGAAGGTACCTACGCGGGCCAGGTCGTGTACCGGGCGACTGATGGTGTCAGAGTGTACGTCTACGATAAGCCGACTCGCAATATTAGGGCTGTCCTCGAAGGCGACCGTGAGCTGCGTAGATGGACTCCCCATGGAGGTGCCCTCTCTTGGCCGCTTCTTGTCGGCAAAGAGTGGCATGTCGGTTTCCGGGTCGACTTTTGGGATAAACAGCGGAGCTTCGAGCCAGTAGAGAACACCTGGAAAGTTGAGGCCTTCGAGACCGTTGCCGTGCCGGCCGGCGCCTTCAAGGCGTTTCGTCTGCAGTCGACACCGGGACGCAACGAAGCCTCGACGTTCACGCGGTGGTGGGCGCCAGCGGTTCAGCTCATCGTACGCGAACAGGAGGAACGCCTGCCGAAGCACTTCCTGGGACCCGCCATGTTCACGCGCGAGCTTGTCGAGTACCGCCCACCCGGGCACACCGTACGTTCACAAGCTGGCGGGAGCGCACCTGTCCCGGGAAAGGCCTCGGGCAAGAGCCAGCCAAAAAATGCGCCGGCGGCTCCCTTGCCATCGGCGTCAACGAGTGCGCCGACGCCGCCTCGAGTGGCGGCGGTCCCGATGCATAAAGTGACCTACCGAGTACAAGGAACCGCCGAAAACGCCACGCTGACCTACCGGAACGCGCCGGGCGATCTCGTCCAGACGGAGATCAAGATCCCGAAGGACGGCGCGTGGTCGCTCTCATTCGACGCGGGTCGGGATCGTTTCCTCTATGTCAGTGCGCAGAACGTCAGCACGACCGGCTCGATCAGCTGCGAAATCCTGCTCGACGGCGTCGTCAAGGCTCAGGTGACAGGCACGGGCGCGTACATCAGCGTGTCGTGCAACCACTCAACTGACCGGTAGCCCTGGCGGCCATCAGACGGGCAGCCGCTTGGCGATGATCTCCCGCATCATCTCCGACGAGCCCGAGGCGATCGTCCACATCCGGTAGTCGCGGGCGAATCGCTCGACGGGGAACTCTCGCATATAGCCGTAGCCCCCGTGCAGTTGAACGGCTTCGTACGCGACCCCCTGCGCGGTCTCCGTGGCCAGGAGCTTGGCCATCGACACCTCCATCGCGCAGTCCGCCCCTTCCATGTAGCGAGCCACGGCGTGGTAGGTGAGCCGGCGAGCCGCCTCGATCCGGGTGGCCATATCGGCCATGCGATGGCGGAGGACTTGATGCTCGGCGAGCGGGCGCCCGAAGGTCTGCCGCTGGCGAAGATACACCTGGCAGTCCTCCAGGGCGCGCTGGGAGGCGGCCACACAGAGCACGGCGGCCATGAGGCGCTCGTGCTGCAGACCGGCCGCCAGCTGATAGAACCCCCTTCCGGGCTCGCCGAGCAGGTTGGCGGCCGGCACGCGGACCTCATCGAAGACAAGCTCGGCGGTGTCCGACGCCCACATCCCCGTCTTGGCCAGCGCCCGACTGACCGTGAAGCCGGCGGCGCCCCGCTCGACCAGGAACTGTGAGAGCTGGCGATGGCGCGGCCCCTCGTCGCTCGTGCGGGCGGCGACGAAGTAGAGATCCCCGTGCACGCCGTTGGTGATGAAGATCTTGCCGCCGTTGATCACCCACGAATCGCCGTCCTGCCGTGCCCGCGTGGTCAAGGCCACCATGTCGGAACCGGCGCCAGGCTCGGTGATGGCCAGGGCGCAGACGGCCTCCCCCCGCGCAATGGGGGGCAGCCAGCGACGCTTCTGCGGCTCGGTGCCGAAACGGACGAGCCAGGGCGAGGACATGTCCGTGTGGACGATCACGCTGAAGGCGAACCCGCCCGAGCGACTTCGGGCGAGCTCCTCCGCCAGGACCACCGACATCGCGAAGTCCGCGCCGGCGCCCCCGTAGGTCGGCGAGAACTGGACTCCGAGGAATCCCAGCTCGCCCATGCGCCGGAACACCTCGCGCGGAATCCGCTCCGCCTCTTCCCATTCGTCGACGCGCGGCACGATCTCGCGCTCGATCCACGCGCGGACTGCGCGGCGGAACGTCTCATGCTCCTCGGTGAAGATTCCACTCATGATTCTGGCCTCCGCGTCAGGCACTCCGTGTCCTCCTCGCGTTCGCTCCGCCGCTGAGCCCGGCCCTCGGTCGTGATACAAGAGCGAGATGCGCAGGGTCGCCTCGGCGCGCGTGTCGTCGGTCTGATGGCGGGGCGGCCCCCCGGTCTCTGGCGCCAGCCTGAGTTTCTCAAGCTCTGGGCGGCCTCCGCCATCTCCGATATCGGCTCCCAGATCACGGTGGTGGCCTTGCCGTTGATCGCCGCGCTCACCCTCGGCGCGTCGGCCTGGGAGATGGGCCTGCTCTCGGCGGCGGGTTCGGCGCCGATCGTCCTGGTGGGCCTGCTGGCCGGGGTGTGGGTGGACCGCGTGCGCCGCCGCCCGACGCTGATCGCGACCGACGTGGGACGCGCCGTGCTCTTGCTGGCCATCCCCCTGGCCAGCCTGGCCGGTGCCCTGCGCATCGAGATCCTCTACGCGGTGGCGCTGCTGGTGGGCGTCCTCACCGTGCTATTCGACGTCGCCTACCTGTCCTTTCTGCCGTCGCTGGTCGAGCGGAGCCACCTGATCGAGGGCAACAGCAAGCTCGAGGCAACCTCCTCGGCGGCCCAGGTGGCGGGCCCGGGCCTGGGCGGCCTGCTGGTGGGGACGCTCGGTGCCGCCTTCGCCGTCCTCCTGGATGCGCTCTCGTTCGTCGTGTCGGCACTGTTCATCGCCGGCATCCGGGTGAAGGAGGTATCGCTCGCGGCCGATGGCCGAGCGGGCATGATGGCCGAGATCAGCGAGGGCTTGCGCGTCGTCTTCACCGACCGCATCTTGCGGGTGCTCGTGGGATGCTCGGCCACCAGCAATCTGTTCGGGCGCATGTTCCTGGCCGTCTACGTCCTCTACATGACGCGCGACCTCGGCCTGGGCCCCGTCGGGGTCGGCCTGGTGTTCTCCACGGGAGGTGTCGGTGCCCTCGTCGGCGCCCTGGCGGCCCAGCGGGTGACGCGGAGGTTTGGGCCGGGACCAACCATGACGTGGGCTCAGCTCCTCTTCGGGCTGACCGGCATGGCGGTGCCGCTGGCGGTGCTCGTACCGCGGGTGGCGCTGCCCATGGTGGTGGCTTCGGAGTTCGGACAGTGGCTGGCCGTGACCATCTACTACGTGAACGTGGTCAGCGTTCGTCAAGCGCTCATCCCGGATCGTCTCCTGGGTCGCGTGAACGCCACCGCACGCTTCGTCGGCGGGGGCGCGTTGCCGATCGGCGCCCTGCTCGGCGGCGCCCTCGGCGAGGCCATCGGCCTTCCCCTGACCCTGGTGGTGGCCGAGTTCGGCATGCTGCTCGCGTTTCTGTGGCTCTACCTGTCACCCGTGCGATCCCTGCGCGAGTTACCGACGCGAGAGCACCCCGCTAGCCCTTCATGAGACCGACCTGGCGCAGAACCGTCGCGTGATCCCAGTAGATGCGCTCGCAGGCCAGCCGGCCGTCGCGAAACTGGACCACGATGACGAAATCGACGTCGATCACCCGGTTGGTGGCCGGCGCTCCCGGCAAGAGCCAGTCCATGCGGCGCGCGTGCGGGAAGCGCAGGTGGTCCTCCTCCACGAGCTGGTCTTGACCAAAGACGCGATTGAAGGTCGTCATCTCCAACTCGTCGGGCCAGGAGCCGATGAACACGTCACGGTAGAAGGCACGGAGCTGCGTCTTGCCCCGGCCGCCCGTATTGACGGGCACGTGATTGACGAAGGCGTCGTCCACCATGGTGGCCAGGGTCGCTTCCACGTCCTTGGTCACGAACTCGTGGCGGATGTGCTCGGCCCAGACCAGCTCCATCTCGTGCTGGGTCATGGACGCTTCAGGCGCAGATCTTCGGCCGGCGCCGAGTACGGGAAGGCGGGGATGAGCGTCAAGCCTCCCTCCTCCACGCGCGGGCCGACGCCGCGGATGAAGCCGTTCTCCCAGATGGGCGCGAAGATCTCCCGCTCGTGCAGGATCCGCTGGATCTGGTGCAGCAGGTCCTCGCGCTTCTTGCGATCGAGCTCGCGGGCTTGGCGATGGAAGAGGTCCTGCACCTCGGGCAAGGTACCGTACGTGTACTGACCGCCCTGCACGGCCACCCCTTCGATGCGGGTGGCGGCGTTGCCGCCTGCCCCCTGGGCGCCGATCACGATACCGCGCAGCTTCTTGCCACCCCAGGCCGAGAGAAACGCGGCGCGCTCCAAGGTGCGCACCCGCGTGCGGATCCCGACCGCGCCGAGATTGGTGGAGATGGCCTCGGCCATGGAGAAGTAGGGCGGATTCGGCGTCACATCCCCGCCGTCGAAGCCGTTGCCGTAGCCGGCCTCGGACAGGAGCTTCTTCGCGCGCTGGGGATCGTAGGGCCGGGCCTCGATGGGCAGCGCGAACTCCATGTGACGGGGCACGATGTTGCCGGTGAGTCCGGAGAACCCGAGCGCCTCCGCCTCGTTGATCGCCTTGCGGTCGACGGCCAGGCTGGCCGCCATGCGCACACGCTGATCACGCCACGGCGAGGCCGCATCCCACTGTTCGACGAAGTCCATGAAGAAGACGGAATTGGTGCGCACCGCCGACAGCTTCAGCCCTGGTGTGCGGCGCACATCCTCGGCGATGGGGCCGTTCAGGAAATAGGCAATGTCGACCTCGCCCCGCTTGAGGGCGGCCGCCCGCGTCGTCTCGTCGGGCACGCTCTTCAGCACCAGGCGCTTGACGCTCGGAACCTTGCGCCAGTAGCCCTCGAAGGCTTCCAGGACAACCTCGATGCCCGGCGTGGCGCTCACGAACCGGTAGGGGCCGGCCCCGATGGGGGCCTTCAGGAAACCGTCGACGCCCACCTTTTCCACGTATTGCTTGGGCACGACCCAGCCGGCGCCGGTGGCGGTGGTGCCGTAGAAGGTCATGAAATCGGGCCACGGCTCGTTCAGCACGAAGCGGACTCGCCGCGGGTCCGGGGTCTGCACGTCCTTGACCTTGCTCTTCAGCAGTCGAGCGCCGCCGCCTTTGTAGCGCTCGAACGAGAACCGCACGTCCTCGGCCGTCACCGGCTCGCCGTTGTGAAACTTCACCCCCTGCCGCAGGACGAACTCGTAGGTGAGCCCATTGGGGGACATCGTCCACGACTCGGCCAGGCTCGGCTGCATCCCGCCCGGCATCAGCTTCACGACCGCGTCGTGGAGCGGATAGAGCAGCATGAAGGGGGTGATGGCCGACTCCGTCTCGCCCGGGTCGAGCCAGCGCGGGGCCAAGGTGACATGCGCGGCCCACGTCATGGTCCCCTCCGGCGCCGCGGCGGCGGGGGAGACCAGGGCAGGCACGACCAGAACCAGAGTCAGCAGCGACCTGATGCAGGCGCCGAGCAGGCGGGGGCCACGCGTTCTCACGCTCATCGTCTCCATTCTCTGATCTCTCGAACTCCCTGGATCGCTCGCTCGCGGCCGGTTACCGATCAGTGGCCAGGTTGTACAGTCGAGCGCAGTTGTCCCAGAGAATCTTGGCCTTGGTCTTGTCGCCGACACCCTCCAGGTGCACAAACTCTTCGATGGCGACGGGGAAGAGTCCGTCCGAGTGCGGATAGTCGGTGGAGACCACGATGTTGTCGTCGCCGATCGCTTCTACCACCTGGCGGAGCGGCTTTTCGTCAGCGTCGGTCGCCACGTAGCACTGGCGGAAAAAGTACTCGCTGGGCAGCTTCCCGATCTGCACCTCGGAGCCGGGGCCGAATTTCTCCCAGGCCTCGTCCAGGCGCCAGAGCCACCAGGGCAACCACCCGCAGGTGCCCTCCAGGAAGGCGCAGCGCAGGCGCGGATGGCGCTCGAGCACGCCGCCCGCCGCCACACTGTTGAAGGCCATCATCAGCTCGATGGGATTGCGGCCGGCCACCCCGATGACGCGCCCGTTTGGCGTGTCGACGTAGCGGCGCGCGATGTCGTCCCGGAGCGAAGACTGGCCGGTGGGGTGAAAGCCGATCGGCACTCCCAGCTCCTCCACCGCGTTCCACAGCGGCTCGAAGGCGGGATCGTGGATGTGACGGCCGTTGATCGGGTTGGGGTTGCCGATCACGGCGATCGCCCCCAGCTCGCGGACGGCGCGACGCGCTTCGGCCACAGCGCCGGGGATGTCGTGGAAGGCAAGCTGCGCGGCAAACTTCAGGCGCTTCGGGTCGAGGGCGCAGAAGTCGCGCGTCCAGTTGTTATGGGCGCGGGCGAGGGCAGCGGCCACCGCCGGCTCCAGGTCATCGTGCATGAGCACCTGCCGTCCCCGGGTGCCGTAGATGACGGCGACGTCGATGCCCTCGATGTCCATGGCCTGCAGGTGTGTCTCGGAGTCATAGCCGCGCGCGTGGGCCACCGCATAGTGGGGATGGCGCGCGAAGGAGCGCTCGTGCAGATTCTTGCCGACCTTGGCCGTCTGCGCGCGCTTGGAGAACTCGGCCAGCTCGAGGTTGCCGATGCTGATGACCGGCTGGTTGGGGGCGTTGTCCTCGCGCCGGGTGAATTTCGGCGCGAACTTCTTGAAGGGCTCGTCAAGGTACCGCTCCCACAGTCCGTCGGGCTCCATCGTGTGGAGATCGCTGTCGAGGACCTTGAACCCGTTCTTCATGTACTCCCTCCTGGGTCGACGCGAAAGCGTTTCAGCGCGGCGGGATCGATGGTGGCGCCAAGCCCAGGCGTGTCCGGCAGGCGGATGAGACCTTCCCCAAGCCGCGCGGGCTCGTCCACGACGTCGCCTGCCATCTTCAGAGGCCCCACAGACTCACAGCCATCGATGACGGCCCGGCTCACGGCCGCCACCGCAGCTTCCGCGTACGTGGACAGGGTGAGGCCGAAGCCGTGTCCGAGCACCACGCGAAGCCCGGCGGCCTCGGCGCACTGGACCATGGCGAGGGTGCGCAGCAAGCCTCCCTGCTTCATGACCTTGACCTTCACCAGGTCGGCCGCCTCGCGGCGGATGATCTCCACCAGAGCGGCCGGGCTCGACACGCTCTCGTCGGCCATGAGCGGGATGCCGATACCACGGCGGATCCGGGCGAGGCCCGCGATGTCGTGGCGGGAGATCGGCTGCTCGACGAGCGTCAGCCCGTATGGCGTGAGACGCGGAATGAAGGCAAGCGCCTCGTCGAGAGACAGGCTCTCGTTGAAGTCCACCCGCAGCGCGAGCCGCTCCCCTACCGCCTGCCGGACGGCGGCCACCCTCTCGACCCCTTCCTCGGTAGCGCCCGCGACCTTGATCTTGGCCGTCCGAAATCCCCGCTCGTACCACGCCACAGCCTCGGCGGCGGCTTGCCCCGGGGGGACGGTGCCGATCCAGGCGTTGAGGGTGACGGTGTCCTTCACCCGGCCGCCCAGCAAGGTGTGGACGGGCAGGCCGAGGGCCCGTGCCTTCAGGTCGACCAATGCCATCTCGATCGCCGCCTTGGCTTCCGAAGCTTCGGTGACCGCGCTGTCCATACGGGCGAGGGCGGCGTGGATGTTGAACGGGTCGATTCCGAGTAGCGTCGGGCTCACTGACGCGATGGTGGCGTGGATCTGGGCTGCCGAGACGGCGGAATAGCCAGGAGTCGGGTCGACGTTGCCCCAGCCCTCAGCGCCGGTCTCGGTCGCCACGCGAACCAGGACGCTCCGCTGGCTGGCCGTGATGCCGTGCACGCCGTGGACAGGATCACGGAGGGGCACGTCGACGAGGATCGGATCCACGGCTACCACCCGCATGGTCTCTCGGAGCATGGCGTGACCGGCTGGCCCCGTCAAGGGCTGCACGTGGATCTTACGACGTCGGGCGGATGCCACACGTTGCTCACGGCAGGAGGTTCTTGAAGATCTTCCCGTCCTTCATGATGACCACGAGGTTCCGGCGCGGATCCTCAATAAGCTGGATGTTCGTCAGGGGGTCGCCGTCCACGAGCAGCAGATCCGCCAGCGCGCCTTCCTGCACCACGCCCAGTCGGCCGGGGTACGGATCGCGCGGGCCTGACAACTTCAACAACTGGGCATTGGTCGCGGTGGCCATCGTCAGCAACTCCGGGGCGCTGTACCACTTGCGCATCTTGGTCAGCTCAGCCCCCTGGCGGGCGGCGAGGTCCGCCGAGAAGAGCAAGTCGGTTCCAAAGGCCATCTTGAGCTTGTGCTTCTTGGCGAGCGCGATGGTCCGTTCAGTGCCTGCAATAACCTGAAGGAGGCGGAGGCGATTGGCGGGCGCCATGGTCGCGCCGGCCGCGTCGTCCGTGAAGGGCTGAAAGCTCAGCCAGATGCCGTTCCGGGCCATGAGCTCGGCAGTCGCCTCATCCATCAAGTGGCCGTGCTCGATGACCTTGACCCCGGCTGCGATCGCCCGCTGTATGGCGGCCGGAGTATAGGCGCGTGGGCAGCGACGTACGTACCCCAGTTCTCGGCAGCCTGTACCGCGGCCCTCAACTCGTCCTCGTTGAACGTCGAAACGTCCAGTGGGCTATGCGGCGACGCCACGCCCCCGCCGGCGGTGAGCTTGATCTGCGAGGCTCCCAGCAGGAGCTGCTCGCGCGCTCGAACCCGGACCTCGTCAGGTGAGTCGGCCACCATGCTTCCGTTGATGAGCTCCATGCGCGATAGCGGCCCGCCCAGTCTCCGTGGCAATTCAGATGGACCGCGGAAATCGCCATGACCGCCCGTGATGGTGATCACCGCGCCAGACGGGTAGACGCGCGGACCGACCACCAGGCCTTCGTCGATGGCGCGCTTCAATCCGAATGATGGCCCCCCCAGATCCCGCACCGTCGTGAACCCGCGCATGAGGGTGGCCTCTGCCTCCACGCCTGCCAACAGGTTCAAATAGCCGGGGTCACCGTCGATCGATTGCGCCGGCGAGGGTCGCGCTAGCATCGTGTGCCAGTGGTTGTCGATCAGGCCGGGCATCAGGGTGCGCCCGCCGCCCCGGATTCGTTGCACCGTCACACCGGCCGGGTCGGCGATTGACGCGCTCGAGATCGCGTTGACGACGTTGCCCACCACCAGCACGTTCGACGGCCCCGACAGACGATCGGTGGCCCCGTCGAAGATGCGGACGTTCTCGAACAGCACCCCGCCCGACGGCCGGTCGTGGGCAAGGGCGATCGACGCCGAGAGGGAGCCAAGAACAACAAGGGCGTTCAACAGATGCTCACGCAGGCAATACATTAGCGTGTCCCCCGGGCGGTGCGCTTGAGTACGACGTGGTGGCGGATGGACGAACCGAATCCGCCAGACGCTCAGCAGGCATTATGGCCATGTCAACCGAGTTCGGCAACGATGCCCCGACGGCCGGCTCCTGCGCGAAGACTGGCACGCGAAGGACCGGGCGAACACGGCCGCGGCGCCACATGGTAGCATCGCGCCATGCGCCAGGGGTTTCGTGTGATCGACGCCGATACGCATGTCAATCCCTCCCTCGACGTCCTCCTGCGCTATGCCGACCGCGACCTGCGCGACCGGGTGGCCGATCTTCAGCCCTATACCAGGACGATCAAGCCAGTGCCTGGACGTGGCGATGCCGAAGACATGGAGACCTGCGCCACGTTGTCGATCAAGCCCGTTCGGCTGCAACGGGTGGCCGGCGAGAAGCCCCCTCCCCCGGCGCCGGTCGGCGCCGATCGCGGCTTCCTGTCGGGACGCACCCAGATGGTTACGCGGCAACCGATCACCGCACGTGTCGCCGAGGACAACGCCAAGGGCCGGCTGCGGGACATGGACGCCGAGGGCCGCGACATCGACTTCATCATCCCGGGACCGTGGGCGTATGGCGCTCCCGCGCTTGCGCCACCGCTGACCAAGGGGTTGTATGGCGCCTATCACCGATACATGGCCGACTACTGCGCCGCCGACGCGCGCCGCCTCAAGAGCATGATCCTGGCTCCCGCCACCGATCCGACGTGGAGCGCCGAGGTGATCGCGGCGCACGCGCAGGAAGATTGGGTGGCGGCGGTCTGGCCTCTCCTGCCCGAGGGCACGCCGGTGGACGATCCTGATCTGGAACCCATCTGGGCGGCCGCCAGCGCGGCGGATCTGCCCATCATGTTTCACGCGTTCACCATCGAGACCCCGTACTTTCCGGGGTATCGCGACATCTGGGACAACCCCGCCATGGGCCGCTGCGCCGGCCAGACCTGGGGCGGCCAGCGGTTTCTGTCGTTCATGCTCATGGGCGGCATGCTGGACCGCTATCCCAATCTGCGCGTGGGCACCCTGGAGAGCGGTCACGGGTGGCTCCCTCACTGGCTCGTGCGCTTGACGCGGCAGATCGACTACGTGCGCGGGTCGGTGTCGCCTGCCCTCAAGCACACTCCCCTCGAGTACGCCCAGATGGGTCGGGTCTTCTGCAGCATCGACCTCTCCGAGGGCCCGGGGCTCACCAAGGCCACCATCGACCTGCTGGGCGATCACGTGCTCATGTTCGCCTCGGACTATCCGCATCCGGAGACCATCTTCCCTGATCACGCCGATTCGGTGCTGGCCTGGCGGCAGGACCTGGGCGAGCCGGCCATGCAGAAGCTCATGTGGGAGAATGCCACCCGCTTCTTTCGGTTGACCTCCACCCCGTGGAGCGAACCACGCTAGTGACCCCACCGTCGCGAATGGTGGCCTACTGTATCCGAAAGGCTACGTTGCCGCTCGGCTGACCGCGCGATAGATTGTGGCGATGGCGGACCAGAGGCCTCGGAATCTCGATCCAGGCACCCGGTTGATCCTGGAAGAGTTGCGCGACCTGCGGCTCGAGATGCGAGCCGACCGCCGGCGGGCATCCGAGGAACGTCGTGAGGACCGCCAGCGCGCCGAGGAAGAGCGGCAGCGCCACGAGGAAGAGCGGCAGCGCTACGAGGAAGAGCGGCGGCGCTCGGACGAGCGCTTCGAGCGGATGATGCAGGATTTCGAGCAGAGATCCGCCCGCCGGGAGGCGGCCTCGCAGCGAGCCTTCAAGGACATCCGCATCGTCGGCCTCTCCATCGTCAAAACATTGAATCACCACACGCGTATGCTCGCGCGTCAAACGCAGATGCTCGAGCGTCAGGCGCAGATCCTCGAGCGTATCGACCGAAAGCTCGGCGTCCGAGGCAACGGGCGGCCTGGGCACGAGGACGGCGCTCCACCGAGGCGGTAATTCCCCGACCCTCACTCCTCCAGTAGCACGCAGTGGCGCGGCTCGGCGCTGACGAACACCTGGTCGCCTTCGGCGTGGTAGTCGTGGGCGGCCGAGCGCACGATGAGCTGACGGCCATCCCAGTCGACGTGGTACTGCGTGAAGTCACCCTGGAACACCCGCTGGCGAACGCGGGCCGGCCAGACGTTGACCGCTGTCTCCGGGCGTGCGCGCTCGAGGCGGAGGCGGACGGTGCGCACGGCCATCAGGGCCTCGACCCCCAGCGGGCGGTCGTGCGCGGTGCCATGGACCAGCGCTCCCCCTCGTGTCTCGATGACCACGGCAGGGGACGGCCGAGGGCCACGGCCTCGGGCCCGCCTCAGCGCTTCGTCGGCTTGCGTGGGCGCCGGCCCGGTGTCATCCTCGCCTCACTTTGGAGGAGGAGCGACCAACGTCATGCCAGAGCCCAGCCTGAGAATCGAGCACGCCCGTTACATCGTCACCGTCGATCGAGAGCGGCGGATCATCCAGGATGGCTCCATTCTCATCGAGCAGGGGCGCATCACACGGGTCGGCAAGGCGGATCAGCTGACGGGCACGCCGGCTGATCGCGTGATCGACGCGCGGCGCCTGCTCGTCACGCCAGGCTTCTTCAACGGCCACATGCACATCAGCTACGCCCACCCGGTGCGGGGGATCTTTCCCGACGACGTGGGAAGCCCGCTCCCTCAGGTGTTCAAGCTCCAGATGGCCATGACCGAGGAGGAGGAGTACCACACCTCGCTGCTCGGGATCCTGGAGCTCTTGAAGAATGGCACCGTCTGTTTTCTGGACCCGGGCTCCACCAAGTTCCCGGACGCCTGCCTGCAAGCCTATGCCGACGCCGGGATCCGTGTGATCCTCGGCGAGGGCGTCACCGACCTCGAGGCGCCCTTCCCCTTGCCGCGCTACCCGACCGAGGAGGCGGTCTCCCGTACGGCGTCGTTCATGCGGAAGTGGCACGGGCGCCTCGACGGGCGGCTGCGCGCGTGGGCCATGCCCTTCTCGCCAGAGACGTGCAGCGCCGACTTGCTCCGCGCGCTGAAGCGCGCTGCCGATGAGCAGGGGACGGGCCTCACCCTGCACCACGGGAGCGGACCGCAGGCGCGCAAGGACTATCAGGCACGCCACGGGCTCTCACCGACCGAGTACCTCGAGTCGCTTGGTGTGCTCGGACCCAACGTCGTGCTGGCCCACTGTCTCGGCGTGGACGAGGTCGAGATCGACTGTCTGGCCCGGACGGGGGCGGCCGTCGCCATGTGTCCGATTACCGCCGCCAAGGGCGGCCGTGGCATCCGAGAGCATGGGCGCATGCCCGAGTTCCTGGGCAAGGGTGTGAAGGTGGTCCTCGGCTGCGACTCGTCGAACAACTCGAACCACTTGGATCTGGTCCGGGCCATGAACATGGCCGCCATCCAGTACAAGGACGCGCGGCAGGACATGCGCCAGCTCCCCGCGGAGACAGCCCTCGAGATGGCCACCCTCATGGGCGCCCAGGCGCTGGGGCTCGGCGACGACCTGGGCTCGATCGAGCCCGGCAAGAAGGCGGACCTCGTCCTGTTCGACACCGAGCGGCCGGAGTGGCAGGCCCTCTGGAATCCGATCAACAACCTCGTGTACAACGCCGACGGCCGCAGCGTGCACACCGTCGTCGTCGACGGTCGGGTCGTGGTCGACAGCTACCGCCAGTCGTTCGTCGACGAGAGCCGGCTCTTTGCCACGGTGCAAGCGATCGGGGAGCGCCTGCTGGCCCGGACCGGTGTCAGCTTCCCGCGCTCACGCTGGCCGCTCGTGTGACGAGCCCACACCGCGCCTTGAGCATGGCCAGGCCGCTCAATCGAGACGTGCCGGGATGAGCTCGACCGGTCTTGCGAATACCCGGGGCACCAGCTTCCTGCGGGGTGCGCGCGGTCGACAGGACGCGGCGGTTCGATGAAACACGCACGAATCCACTCTGGGTCAGGGGACTCGTGGCCCACCCTGACGCAGCGTGCCGGCGGAACCAGCGGTGGGCTGCCTCGTGGTGGATGTGGTTGGGCCAAGCGAGGGCGACTACCACGTTCACGTCGGGCAGGGAGACCATCAGAGCGGGTCGTCGGCCTCCCTGACCATGTCCGGAGTGATTGGAGCGGCGTCGGGTCCGACGTCGAACACGGGGAATACGCCCTTGCGACCAGATGGGCGTGGGGCCAGACCTCGTCTGGCGAGCTTCGACACGGCCTGACCGAGGCTGATCCGCTCGGCTTTGGCCACCGCCCGCGCCGCCCGGAGGACGTCGTCGGAGATGTCGAGGGTCGTCCGCATGGCTCTCGGTAGCATCGTGATGCGCTGATGTCAAGATGACCGTGGTCCCCAGAAGACCGCTCACTTCAGGGTCTCAGATCGAACTCGACGCGGGGACGGCCGGCCGTCTCGACGAGTGCGGTGCGCCGGGCCGTCCCCGATACCCGTCCAGTGTCGACGCCTCCCCGCGTGAGGCCCTGCCGCACGACCTCGACCCGACGGCTGGCCAAGGTTCGCAGACTCTCAGCGGGCACCGGTTCCGCGCTCGCCAGCTCGGCGACGATCGCCTCGAGGGTCAGAGGCGGCGGCTTCTCGGGCCACCGCGCGCGGTACTCCTGGCGGGCGCGCTCCAGCGGATCGCTCCCCGGCTGCGTTGTCAGCTGCGTGAGGACCTGGCCGTGCTTGAGACTCTGCAGATCCGCCTCGATGAGAATCGGATCGAGGACGACCCTCATCGATGCGGCGTTACGGAGAAAGCTCGCCACGCGCTCCAGGTGGGGCTCCATCCCTGACGCCAGCCGATCCGTCCCCGGTTCGAAGAGGGCGGGACCGAGCGCCACGGCCTGGACCCTCGAATCTTGACTGAAGAAGAGAGAACCGATCTTGCTGAATGGCAAGGCCAGCAACTGGATGGAGAGATTCCGGGCGGCGCCCCAGACGGCCTCCTGGAAGTCGAATTCCCGGGTGCCCAGATCTCCGGAGACGGGCAGGGACAGCCGGATCTCGCCGCGCGAATCCTTCAGGAGCGATACCAGCATCCCGAACGGCAACCCTATCCGGCTGGCGACCTCGTCACGCTCGTCGACGGGGGCGACCTCGAGGCCACGGGCCAGAAGGTCGTGACGCGTATCGAGGCGCGTCCCGGCGAGCGTGTAACGGCCGACGACGTCGAGCGTCCCCCGGGTCGCCGTCCAGCCGGTGTACTTCGCGAGGTAGGGGTTGGCGCGCGGCACGATGAAATTCCGGAGATCCAGGGTGAGATCGAGGACCCGCCGCTCCCCTTCGGCGCCTTCTCCCTGGAGCTTGAGCGACCCACCCCCGACGAGACCCTGAACGTCCAGGCGCATGCGGCGGCCGGGTGCTGTCGTAAAGGGGGTGACGGTCACGCTCAGGTCCTCGAGCTCCTCGGCGAAGGGCGGTGTGGTCGTGTGATCCACGAACCGCGCCGACGCACGCTCCAGGCTGAGCGTCCCGACCTCGAGGGTCGGAGGCTCGGCGGGTACGGGCGACGCCGATCGGCTGCCGGACGACCCCGGCGCCGACGGGGCGGCTGGGGCCGAGCGGCCGGCCACCCCACGCGGTGTCACCAGGCGCAGGAGGGCGAGATCGCCCTGCGCGTCGCGCTCGACCAGCAATCTCGGCCGTCGCAGTAGCACGCGTTCGAGGCTGATGCGCTTCGGCCAGTCGACGTCGATGCCGACGGTGTCGACGCGCCCCACCGTCACCACCGCGCGCTCACCAGCGTTCAGCCTGAAAGCCTGGAGGCGTCCCTGACCGGCCACCTGGAGGGCGAGCGGCTCGAGGGTGAGCGTCACCGTCAGATCACCAGTCATCTTCCCCGCCACCCGGCCCTCGATGGGGAGATAGGGCTGGACCGGTTCGATAGCCACACCGTCGAGCACGGCGCGCGCCTCGAGGCGCATGGGTTCGAACTGGACGGTGCTGGTGACGTCCAGGCGTCCGCCCGCCGGCATAGGCGACGTCAACCCTACCTTGGCCGGCGCGCGCGGTGGCCAGGTGAAGTCCTGCACCGTGAGGCGGGCGCCGGCGACTTCGATCCGGGCCGGCGGCGTCGTGGCCTCATCGACGATGGTCGCCGCCTGCTCATCGAAGATCCCATCACGCAGGGTGAATTCAAAGGGCGAGGCGGTAGGCGGTGGGGCCGATGGGGCAGGATGCGCCGGCGCTGGCGCTGGGCGCACAAGGAGCGTCTGCAGGAGAAAGCGTCCCTGTTCGTCGCGCTCGAGGCGAGCCCACGAGCGCCGCACGCGAACACGTTCGAAGGTGAGTCGCTCTGGCCACAGCCCGTCGATCCCAGCCACATGCAGACGGTCGGTCGTGAGCACCGATTGCTGACCATCGGTGATGTTGAGACTGCGCAGGGTGGCCTCGCCGCTGACCTTGAGCCGCGGGGCCGGCGCCAGCGGACCGGCCACCGCCAAGCTGGCGTCCAGTCGGCCTGCGACACGGGCACGAAACCCCATATAGGGATGAAGCCACCCGAGATCGGCATCCTGAACGGCAAGGGTCACGTCGGCGCTCATCGGCTCCGCGCTCACGCTGCCCTCGACCTTCATGGTCCCACCGCTGGGCAACGAGGCTTCAAGGTGGACCCGGGCGGGCGCAGTCGCGGGCCACGTCACCGGGCGCGCTGTGAGGTCCAGGCGGGGGATGTCGAAGCGCACCGGGGCGGCGCCCGCGTCGTCGACGACCGTGGCCTGGCCGTTCTCGACGATGAGTTCATCGATGGCAAACGAGAGATCCTGCCTGGACATGGCCCCGTCGCCCCCTCCCGACGGAGGGTCCCCGGACGGCGGTGCCGCGAAGCGAGCCAGGAGAGGAAAGCGAGCCTGCCGATCACGCTCGATCAGCGCGGAGGGCTGCCGCAGGCGAAGGTGTTGAATGGCCACTCGACCCGGCCACTGCACATCGAGGCCGGTGGCGTCGATCCGGCGCAGCGCGAGCAACGTTCGCCCGCCGTCGGCGAGCGCGAACCGACCGCCTCCCACATCGCCTCGCACGCGCGCGATCAGGCGTTCGCCGTACGCGAGGTTCACCGTCACCTTCGCCCTCACCCGTCCCCCGAGCCCGCTCGCCACGGGTACGTAGACGGGGAGGGGTGAGAGATCCACGGCTTTGAGCTGAACGGCCAGCTCCGCCGCCCACGCGACCGTCGGCGGCGGGGTCGTGAGCTGTGCCGTCCCGCTCGCCTCCAGCTCTCCGCGGTCGCGAAAGCGCAAGCTCACCTCCACCCGCGCCGGTGCGGAGACGGGCCACGTGAGACCCTCGGTGGCCATCCGCATCTGGACGAGATCAAAGCGAGCGGCCGCGCCGCGCGAATCGGTGAGGATGCCGGCGCCGGCGAGCTCGACACGGCCGACACTCACCTCTGCCTCGTGGTGACGCGCGTCGGCGACCGTCACGCGGAGTGAGGGCGCGGTGACGGCCAGCGTCTCGAAGACATCGCGCCCGCGGGCCTCGAGACCAGCCACGGTCGCATCGCCTGTCACGCTCGTGCCCGTGGCAACGGCGTGGTCCACCTGGACGGTCGCGTTGACGACACCACGATCGAGTTGGAAGGGAACCGCGTCGCGGACGTACAGCCGGAGGAGCGCAGCGTCGATGCCGCGCAGGATCGCGGTCGCGCGCAGCTCCAGAGGGTTGAGCCGGGCACCCGTGACAAACAGGGAGACCGCCGCCCCCGCCACGGTTGCCCGGAGGCTGGCCACGCCTTGCAGGGCGTCGGAGCGGCTCGACAGGTCCTTCGCCTCGACGACGAGGTTCTGGACGGGCCACGTTCGGATGGGCTTCGCCGCCCGCTCCTCGAGGGTCAGACGATCGCCGACGACGCCGAGGCGGCCCACGGTCACGGCTCCCCCGTCGAGCGAGACCTTCTCCGCCGTCACGCGAAGGGTCGGCGCCGTGACCATGTGGGCCGGACGCTGCAACTCGATGCCGCTCAATGCGGCGTCCAGTGCCAGGCGCGCGCCGCGCTGAGCGTCGTACTCGACCTGGACGGTCGCGTTGACCACCCCACGCTCGGGGTGAACCGGCAGCGCGGGTGGTAGATAGAGGCGGAGGAGGGCGAGGTCGACGTTACGGACGATCGTGGTCACGCGCAGTTCGAACGGGGCCAGGCGAATGTCGGTGGCCCACACCTCGACCCGCGCACCCGCCGTGGCCGCCCGCGCGCTGGCGATTCCGGGCGGGGCCTGACGAGCGCTGGACAGGCCACGCGCCTCGAAGGCAACGCCGTCGACGTGCCAGCGACGGACGGGAGCGAGCCGCGTATCCTCGAGGCCGAGAGCGCCGCCGTCCACAGCGAGCCGCTCCAGTTCGAGATCACCCGCACGAACCCGCAACCCCTCCACCGTCACCCGCACTGACGGCGCCGACAGGTATGCGCTCTCCTGTCCGGGTCGGTGCAGCTCCACGCCCGTGAACCAGGCCTCGAGCGCGATGAGCGTGCCCGTTGCCGCGTCGTGATTCGCCGTCGCCGATACGGTAACGCGGCCGCGCGTCGGGCTGAGCGGGCTCGCCGGCGGCAGGTACAAGGCGGCCAGGGAAGCGTCGACCTCCTCCGCCCTCAGCGTGGCCTGAAAGTGCAGTGGCGCAAGGCGCAGATCGGTCACCGACAGCGCAATGGGCGCGCCCGCCGCCACCGCGCGCAAGGTGGCGACCCCGGCCGGAGCTCCCGGCTGGGCGGACACGTCTCTGACTTGCAGCTCCACCGCCTCAACACGCCAGGTGCGCGGCGGCCTCAACATACGATCTTCGATCACCAGGGCGCCGCCGACCAGGGCGAATCGGTCAATGGTCAGGCCGGGAGTGGCCCCTCCGGATGTGTCCCGGGGGGCGAGGAGGTCGGAGACGTTGAACGCGTTCGCGCCCGTTCGAACGATCCGGACGGTGGGAGTCTGGATCGTCGCGTCGACGATGCGCAGGTGGCCACGAGCCAGATCGCGGGGGCTGAAGCGAACGTCTAGGCGATCGACCGTCAGCAGCGGAGCGCCGTCGTGGTCCAGCACGCGGAGGCCACGAAGACCGATATGGCCCTTGATGAGCCCGACGTCCACCGCGTCGAGCGCGACCGGCCGGCCCAGGGCGCTCCCCAGCTGGGAGACCGTCACTCGCCGAACGATCGTGGGCAGGGCGAGCAACGTGATCACCACGAGCACGAGGAGCCCGGCCACCGCCAGACTCACGAGGCGGAGCACGCGACGACGGTTCACGACCACCCTATGATAAACGCGGATGGGCTACTATCGGCGCAGTAGGCCGAGCATAGGGGGGGACGATGCTGGATCTCGTGATCGCGGGGGGCCAGGTCGTGACACCGCAGGGCGTGGCCGAGCTGGACGTGGGCGTGCAGGGCGAGCGGATCGCGGCGTTGGGCTGGCCGGGAACCCTGGCGGGACAGGCAGGGCGCCTCATCGACGCGCGGGGCAAGATCGTCATCCCCGGTGGAATCGAGCCCCACGCCCACATCAACATTCCGGTGCCGGAAGCGTGGGCGGGGCAGCCGGACATCATGACGCAGCCACCCGAGGCGGCCAGTCGGGCCGCCGCCTTCGGCGGGGTGACGACGATCGTCGACTTCGCGGGCGATCTCACGCTCTCGCCCGATCCGCGGGCGCCGCGGGTGCCCATCGCGGAGGCGGTCGAGCGGCGGCGCGCCGTCTTCCGCGGTCATTCCTATACGGACTTCGCCTTCCACTACATCCTGGCCGGTGAGGTCGCGCCGGCCACCATCGGCGAGATCGGGGAGGCGATCCAGGAGGGCATCGCCAGCTTCAAGATCTTCACGACGTTCCGGCCGATCCGGGTGCCATACGGCCACCTCTGGAGCATCTTCGCGGAGGTCGCCAAGCACGGCGGCATCATGGCCGTGCACGCCGAGGAGGACGACGTCGTCACTTACATGACCGACACGCTCAAGCGCGAGGGACGGGCGCAAGGCTACAATCTGCACCTCGTCCACAACAACCTCTCCGAGGACCTCGCCTTCCGCCACATCATCCGCCTGGCCCGGCACACGGGGGTAGCGGTGTACTTCGTGCACACCACCGCCAAGGAAGGCGTGGCTGCCATCGCCGAGGCGCGGAGCCTCGGGCAGGCTGTCTACGGTGAGGCCCTGCACAACTATCTGCACTTCACCTGCGACGACTACAAGAAGCCGGGTGGCACCGCCATCCACACCTACCCGGCCATCAAGTTCGCCGACGATCGGGACGCCCTCATCGCCGGATTGCTCGACGGGCGGCTGGCCACCACCGCCACCGACGAGTACACGGTCCACAAGGCCTACAAGCTCTCCGGCAACACCATCGAGACCGTCTGCGGAGGTCACAACGGTATCGAGACGCGCATGCCGGTGGCCTTCACGAAGTTCGTCGCCGAGCGCAAGGTGCCCCTCACGCGCTTCGTGGAGATTACCTCCACCAACGCCGCGCGCATTCTTGGGCTCTACCCCCAGAAGGGCGCCATCCAGCCGGGAAGCGACGCAGATCTCGTGCTCATCGATCCCGCCTTGAAGAAGACCATCGCCCTCAGCGATCTGCACGCCGACGCGCGGACTACAGCATCTGGGAAGGATTCGCCTGCCAGGGCTATCCGGTGATGACCATCTTGCGCGGCAAAGTCATCGTCGAGGGCGGCCGGCTGCTGAGGAGCTCATCGGACGGACGATGGATCGGACGGCGGGTCGCGGGGGAGGTGCGGGATCGCCCGGTGCTGTGAGACGGGGCCGGAGGGTCGCCTGGTTCGTAGGAGCGCCGGGCGCCATGACGCCCACGGTCATGGCTCCGCTCTGTTTTCACGGTGCCCGCATCGTGACCCGGCGCCGCTCGACCAGGACGAGGCCTCCAAGCGCCACCACAGTGAGCGCGGTGGCGGCGGCGAACCCGGCGCCGAGCGAGGCGTGCGCGACGATGGCCGCGATCGAGAGCGAGCCCGCGAAGACGCCGAGATCCCAGGCCCCCGAGACGGTGCCCATGGCTACCCCGCGCTCGCGGGCGGGCACGCGGTCCACCACCAGGGCTACCAGCATCGGATAGAGGGCGGAGCTACCAGCGGCGAGCAGCAGGGCGGCCACGGCGAGCCGTAGCGGCACGGGCGGCGGGATCAGCACCCCGAAGCCCAGCGCCAGACAGCCGAGGGCCGGCATCAGGATCTGGCTGCGGCCCCAGCGGTCGGCCTGCGCCGAGACGACGATGCGGAAGACGATCATGCCTCCTGAATAGACGGCGAAGAACCAGGCGAGGTGCCGCTCCTGACCGTGGGCGGCGGCGTAGAGCGGCAGGAACGCGTAGAGCGCACTCTGTCCCATCGCCGCCACGACCAGAACGACGGACAACGGTACCGCGCCGCGGCTCCAGAGCGGGCTCCCCCCGAGCGCCGGGGCTGCCCGGCGCTGATCCGCCGAGCCCGGAAAGCAACCAAACGCCCCGGCGGCGAGGCCGAGCAAGCTCACCATCGCGAAGTTTGCGCCTGCGCCGACCTCGCGGAAGAGCCAGAGACCGAGCGGCGCCGCCACGGCCATCGACACCGGCGCCGCCATGTAGTAGACGCCGAGCGCCCGCCCGCGCTGTTCGGCCGGAGCGCTCGCGGCCAGGACCGCCGCGGCCATCGTCGCCAGGCCGTAGCCCACCCCGAAGCCCGCCATCATCCAAATGAGCACCGGAGGACTGGTGGCTACCTGGAGCCCGAGCGAGCCCAGCACCAGGAGAGCCGCTCCCGGAAGGAGGGCCCGGCGGACGCCCTGTCGGTCAATCCACGCTCCCGCCACCGGCCGCAACACCACCGCCACCAGCGAGAACACCGAGAAGAGGAGGCCCACGTCGGTGCTGGTGCCGCCGAGGGCCACCAGGTGGAGCGACAACATTGGCATGAGCCCGTAGACGGCGAGATGGGACGCCACGCTGATCCCCACCGCCGTCGCCAGCGACCCTGGAATTGTCCCGACGAGGGCCCGGAGCGTCGACATCGTGGAGGTGCACGACCTTCGCGTTCCGATCAAGCGCCTGTCCGGCGTAGAGGCTCAGCCGTGGCCAGGGACTCCAGCCAGCGTCTCGTCGAGGACCGGCGCGAGCTCGGTGACGATCGCCTCGAGCGAGAACACCTCGTCGATCTGTCCGGCCAGCGATGGCCGGGCTGCGATGGCGATGTCCCTGAGATGCCGGCGCTCCCCGACCGCGACGGTGGACCAGTCGTCGACGACTGCCTGCGCGCTGGAGCGATCGGTGTCGCGGGCGAGCAGGCGGGCTAAGCGCTCGGCGAACACGAGACCGTGCAGCGATTCCAGGTTGGCCTTCATCCGTTCGGCATTCACCACAAGGCCCCCCGCGATCCGCTCGAGGGCATCGAGCGCACTGCCGGCGGCGTCCACCAGCTCGGGGATAGTCACCAGCTCGGCCTGCCAGCCGCCGAGCGCACGCTCGTGCTCGCCGATGGCGGCGCCGAATAGCGTCGCCACCAGACCGGGCGCGCGGGCCACGGCGGCCAGCGCCTGCAGACAGGCGACGGGGTTGCGCTTGTGGGGCATGGAGCTCGAGCCGCCCACGCCCTTCGCCGGGAGGGACTCGAGCATCTCGCCAACCTCGGCCTGTGAGAGCAGGGCGAGGTCGCGCGCGATCTTGCCCACTGTCACCGTGACGATTGCCAGCTCACCCATCATGCGCAGCAGCTCGTCCCGGTGATCGTGCCACGCACGCGCCTCGCCCAGGCGCAGGCGCGCGGCCACGCGGTGGCGAACGTCGGTACGCGCGCTGCCGAGGGCGTCCAGGGTGCCGACGGGCCCACCGAGTTGAACGCAGAGGGCCCGGTCGCGTGCTTCCGAGAGGCGAAGCCGGCAACGATGGAGCGCCGCCGTCCAGCGCGCGATCTTGAGGCCGGCCGTGATCGGCGTGGCGGGTTGCATGAGCGTCCGGCCGAGCATCACGACGCCGGCGTGGCGCCGCGCGTGAGCGGCCAGGTAGCTCACCGACGTGGCCAGGACACGGTCGGCCTCGATGAGGCACGGCTTCAGGCACAGGACCAACGCGGTGTCGAGAACATCCTGGCTCGTCGAGCCGTAGTGCACGAAGGCCGACGCGCGCGCGTCTGCGCGCGCGACGTGCTCGGTGAGCGCTTTGACCAGCGGCACCGCCAGCGAGCCCGAGCGCTTGCCTTCGACGGCCAACGTCTCGGGCGACAGGATCAGCTCGGTACAGGCCTTGCCAATGACGCGCGCGGCTTCCTGTGGAATGACGCCGACCTCAGCTTCGGCGGCGGCCAGTGCGCCCTCGAAATCGAGCATCGCCCGTACGAATGCCGCGGGGGAGAACGCCTGGACGAACGTGTCGCGGGCGAAGCTTCGGCCGACGAGGTTCATGCTCCTGCGCTAGAACTCGATGAACACCGCTTCGCCGGGTCCCCGCAGCCGCACGTCCCACCGATAGACCTTCGGATCAGCGGGATCACGAGCCGCGATCAGCGTGCGGAGCCGATCGGGATCGCCGATGGCGCGCGCGAGAGGATCGTCCTTGATCGCGTCGAGCGGAGCGAGAAACACCCGCGTGTTCAGGGCCTTCAGGAGCCCGCGTGCGAAGATCATGACGCTGATCTGGGGTGCGTACGTCTCGCCGGCCGGGCCCCTGAACGAACCGGGCATGACCGTCTCGATGACATAGCGGCCGTCCGTGTCCGTCGCGACGCGGCCGTAGCCGCCCGGCCTGGCTCCATCGCTCCCCGACGGGAATTTGCCGGCCGCGTCCGCCTGCCAGGTCTCGAAGAGGGCATCGACGATGGGAGCGCCGTCGCCATCGACCACGCGTCCCGTCAGCATGATACGGTCGCCGTGACCGGGGAACAGGACCTTACCGCCGTCACTCCAGAGCAACTGGCGCGCGAAGAACGGGCCGATCGTTTGCGAGGGCGTGGGCTTCGCCATGCTCACACCCCCATCGGGGTGGCACGCGGCCCGCGCAGGACGATGTCGAACCGGTACCCGAGCGCGAGGCCCTCGACGCCGTGCTCCAGATCGAGCTCCGCAATCAGGAGCTTGCGCCCGGCCTCCGGGACGCTGTTGAAGATCGGATCGATGGCCAGCAAGGGATCGCCGGGGAAGAACATTTGCGTGATGAGCCGCTGGGCGTACGCGTTCCCAAAGAGCGAGAGATGGATGTGCGCCGGCCGCCACCCGAAGGCGTGGTTTTGCCACGGGTAGGCGCCGGGCTTGACTGTCACGATTCGATAGCGGCCCTCGTCGTCCGTGAGCAGCTGCCCCTTGCCGAGGAAATTGGGATCGAGGGGCGCCTCGTGATCGTCCACGGGGTGCGGATACTTCCCCGAGGCGTTGGCTTGCCACACTTCGATGAGCGACCGTCGTGCCGGACGGCCATCCTCGTCGAGTACGCGGCCGACGAGCACCATCTTCTCGCCGAGTGGTGCGCTCTTTCCCCAGGTCGTGAGATCGGCCTCGCTGTCCTTCACGAAGTGTTTGGGAAAGGCCGGGCCCACCACCTCGAGCGGACTCGGCGCCACTCGCACCAGTGGCTGCGCCGGTGCCCGCAGCTGCGTGCTCCTGTAGGCGGGATACAGGTACGGCGGGTGGACGTCAGCTGCGAGTGACTCGACCATCGGCGTCTCCCCTCCCAGGGATTCGAGCGACCGTGAGCCGCTCAAGTCTACTCGACGTGGGGTCCCCTCGCGCGGAACGCCGAGTTCACGTTGGTGGCGCCCAGACCTTGCTGGGTGGCTCCGCCCGGGAGGTAAATGACGGTCCCGATTACGCCGGCGAAGATGCCGTGGCGCGGAACGGGCATCGGTGGCAGCGACTGCCACGTATTCGTGCCAGGGTCGTAGACCTCGACCTCGCCGAAAAGCCGGGGAAGCTCCCCGCCGAACACGTACAGACGCCCGCGGACGACGCCGGCCGCGATGCCAGAGCGGCCGGTCGGCAACGGCGCCCGCGCCGTCCAGACGTTTGTCGTCGGATCGTACACCTCGTGCGCTGTGGAGGCAGCGGGACTGCCACGCCCCCCCACCACATAGAACCGGCCCCCGATGGCGCCGCCGGCGGTGTGGTTGCGGGGCACACCCATCGGGGCCAGCACCTGCCACGTGTCCGCGCCGGGATCGTAGACCTCGAGCTCGTTGCCAACCATGTCGGATCCGGTGCCCCCGGCCACGTAGATCTTCCCGGCGATGACGGCCACCGCCGGGGTCCCCCCGTGCGAGTACCGCATCGACGCGACCTCGGTCCACGCGTCGCGGACGGCGTCGTAGGCAAAGGCGCGCGGGCTCGTCCCCCCGAACGCGTACAGCCGACCATTGACGGTCGCGGCGGCGTTGTGGTTGGTCGCGATGGGCAGGGGCGCTGCCTTCCGCCACATATTGGTTCGAGGATCGTAGACTTCCACCGTGGCCGTGGACTCGCCTTGGGTGTCGTAGCCGGCGATCGCGTAGACCTTGCCGTCGAGCACCGAGACGGAGATCTCTTGCCGCGCGGTCGGCATCGGTTCCAGCGTGCTCCACACCCCGCCCACCGGTGCCGACTGGCCGAGCCCGGGCAGGAGGCAGGCGGTGAAGATCAGTACCATCCAGGTCAGGGCGAGCGGCGCCATAGCCCTCTTCATGGCTTGTGATGACCATTATGGTCCGATCTGTCGCTGAGGATCAAAGTCGCCTGCGCCGACCTTCACGGCTTGGGGGCCGCGGCGGGCTTGGTGGCTGGGTCCGCCGTGCTCGGCGACCTTGACGTCGACGATGTTCCCCGATCCGCCGGCATCCTCACGTCGATGCCGCGCCTCGAGAACGGTGAGCTCCTCGTGCCGCCCGCGCCTGGCCTTGGTCTCGAGCTGGACGAAACGGCCGTGCAGCAGCACCGGGTCGCACAGCGTCACATGACAAGGCTCGACAGGGTCAGATCTAGTATCCGCCGCCCCCGCCTGACGCTTGCTCGCAGAGGTCGATCGTGGGCCGCCACATTCCCCCGCTTTCAGCGCACCGTTGGGCCGCGGTTTGTTCGGTCCCGGAGATACGGGACGTCCCGCATGCACCGGTCAGCAGAGTCACGATCCCGATCAGGGCCAAGATCCTCACGGCGGCCACCTCCTTTGGTCGGTCAGCGGGCCGGCCAGAAACTCCGGGTCGGACCGGATTTCAGCACAGCCAACGATAGACCGTGGATAGGTGTTCCCGCCAATGGCGGGGACCGCGCCGGAAGGCCGTCGAAGCAACCGGGCCGTCCGTGGCCCCGAGCGCGGCCCCCCGGCAGTTCGCCGAAGAGCTACGCCAGGAACGGGCGCCCTGGGAGCAGATCGTCGCTGACGTCAACCCGTGTTCTTGACGAATCGCCGGCGGCGAGGGCACGATCGCCACGTCAGCAACCGACGGCGGCTCACGAGAGGGACGACCATGGCATTGCACTTCGGAGTCTTGCGCGGACGGGTGGACGTCTTCAAGCGGGAAGACGACCTCAGCACACCGCACCTGCAGATCCGGGTCGTCGATGACCACCAGCAGCTGTGGCGGGTGGCCACGAACGTCCTGTCTAGCGATCAGTCGCGGGTGATTTTTCACCGCGTCGACCCGCTTCAGAGTCACCCCATTGGAGCTGCCCTCTCCGAGGTTGCCCCCGGCTTCACCCTCCTCCCTCCGCTGGCCCGATCCGCTTCGACGGCGCTGGACTACTTCAGGGCCCCCCTCTTCGACTGGCCCACCGGAGTGGCCGTCCCGTCCACGGGGCCAGGCGCGGACGACGATCTGCAGGATGTCCTCACGACGTATCTCCGCCAGCTCCGTGACCAGAATGGCGAGCTGTTCGCCCTCGGCGCCAAGTTTCCGGAACCAGGTCAGTCCCCGAACCCGAGGCCGATCGATCATGAGTTCAACACCGTTCAGGGCATGCATGACATTCACATGAATCAGGGGAATCCGAACCCCGGGCCCTTCGCGACCGACAACGGGGTGTTTCAGGACGGCGGTCTCATCCTAGCGTTCCCGTCCCGCCTGGTCGGCCTCTTCCTCCGGTTCCAGACGCAGTGGTTGCCGACCGACAACACGACGGGGCATCGGCTCCCGAACGCCCAGCCGATCCCGGCCGGTGGGGAAGGGCCGGGCGAGGGGCCGGATGTCGGCGATCCCCCCGTATACATCGAACGCGCCCTCGTCAATCCCGTCGGCGATGATCCGGGGAGGGAGGTCGTGGTGATCGCGAACGTGACCACGGCCTCGGTGGACCTGACGGGATGGACCATCGTGGACAAGAGCAACAAGGTCGACGCCCTTCACGGCCTGCTCGCTCCTGGCGCATCGCAGAGCGTCGCGCTGTCCGGGCGGGGCGCCCAGCTCGGCAACAAGGGCGGGACCATCACCCTGAAGGACCGCACCGGTGTCCAGGTTCACGCCGTCAGCTATTCCAAGGAAGACGCGGCAAGGGAAGATCGCTACATCCGGTTCAACACGTGAGCAGAAAGAACCGGGGGGCCGGCTTTCAGTCGGTCCGGCAGTCCAGCCCCAGGTTCTGCTCGATGATTGCTCGATCGGCCGTGTTGGTCAGCCCGTCGAGATTGAGATCGTAGACGCTGGAGAGGCCGTACGACTCGCTGTAGAAGCGCCAGTCGTCGAGGTCCCTCTGGTCGACCACGAAGTCGATGTTGCCATCGCCCGGGCACGCCGGCTGGGAGGTCAGGAGGGTCGCCAGTTGCACGGAGAGCTCGTTGTAGTTGCGTTGCTGCTCGGGGGTCAGGGCATTCAGGGGTAACTCGGTGCCAGCCTTGTCGAGCGTGGGCACCGGTACGGCCTCGTCTATTTGGTAGAACTCGGTCGTCGTCGTGTCGACGCAGACCTGCTCCTGAGAGACGTACGCCTTCAGGGAGTTCTGCACGATCTTGTAGCGATCGTTCCGGATCCCCACCGCCGTGAGCGGTGTGATGTCGTAGGGTGGATCTCCCGTGGAGACAACGAAGGCGTTGACCTCGCAGCAGTACGTGAAGCCCTCGGGGGGAACGCCGGCCGTGACCGGCGCATCGTGGCCGGCCCCCCACCACGTGCCGTTATTGTCCTCGCAGACGCTCTTGGTCACGGGGATCTGAGTGCAGCTGTTCCCGATGGTGCACGGGCCGTTGATGGCGCCGTTGGCCTGCAGGTTCACGCCGACCTGGGTGAAGTTCCACGTGCGAATCGAGGGCTGCTGCGGATCGATGATGTAGGCCAGCATTGGCGCGGCATCGATCGGGCGTGGCACCGCCTGCTGGACGTCCTCGATCCCGGCGATCTCGCCGAACAGCGCGTACAGGTCGGCGATGTTCACCATGTGGGAGACGGCGCGGTCGGGGCTCTTGACCAGCGGCCCGGCCACGATCAAGGGCACCCAGACCCCGGTCTGATACGCCGTGCCCTTGGCGCGCGAGCCATCGAAAGGTTGCTTGACGGTCCCGCCGAGGCTGCCGTTGTCGCCGACGATGATCACCATGGTATCGGTGCGCCGCGGCTGATAGCTCAGGCGGCCGCTCCGTCCGCGCCGCGCGAGCCCCGTCTTCACCAACAGGCGACCCACCTCGGTGTCGAGCGACTCGATCATCAGGTTGGCCAGTACCCGCTGGGGCGCCGCTTGAGAGCAGTCGAGGTCACTGCTCTGCGCATTGCCTGGCTGCCCCTCGTGGACCGGCGGCTGCATGAGCGGGGTGTGGGCCGAGGCGAAGCTGACCGTCGCCATCCATGGACGCCCGGGGGGCCGGTCGTTGATCCACTTGATCGCCTCATCGACGACGACCGCCGCCCGGAAGCGTCGCGCTCGAACGTCGGTAGCCGGCACTTGCTCGACCGAGCCGTCCGGGTAGTTGTAAACGAGCGGCGACACGTAGTGGCCGCTCAGCGTTTCGAAATTCAGGTAGGCAGGCACGGGCGTCTGACAGGTCTTATGGGGATCGAGGATGCCGCCCCGATCCCGGCAGGTGCGTCCGGGCGGAACGGGACCCCTGCTCGCGAGCTGACGGCAGGAACCATCGGGCATGTAGCAAGCGCCGGCGTCCGCCCCCTTCGCCCTCGCACTGGGCACAAAGCCACAGGAATAGGATGTCCCGGCCGGAGCGACGCCGCCGGCCGTCTTGTCGATCGAGGATGGGTCACCGGTCTCGTCCAGCCAGCCCGCGAAGTAGTTCCAGCCCAGCTCGTATGGCATCGCGTAGCCGGCCGGGTTGTTTCCCTGCAGGGCGAGGTGGAACTTGCCGAAGAGGGCGCTGTCGTACCCCTTCGTGGCCAGCAGCTTCGGCGTGGTCATTTCGTACGGCGAAACCATCGAGTTGGCCAGGTCGGCGGGGCCCAGCGCACCGAGAACGTTGGTGCGGAAGGGAAAGCGAGCATCGAAGAACACGGCCCGGCTGGTCGTGCACGCCGGCATCGCCCACGTGTTGCGGAAGCGGATCCCGGCGCTGGCGATCTCGGCGAGATTCGGCGTGCTCGGAGGCGTCGCCCCGCCGTAGCCGAACACTCTCATCTGGTCGATGCCAACGTCGTCCATGATGACGAACAAGATGTTGGGCGGGGAGGTGGGCGCTGCGTGCGCGTCGTCTCGGCTCCACCCTGACAGCATCAAGGCCAGCAGCCCGACCAATACCGCGGCGATCTTCATCGCTGCCTGTCGTTCGTCAGAACTCTGCCCGCCGGCCGATCGAAGTACATGGACCATCCTCCGGACCCGAGGGCCATACTCCAGTGTACGCGAGCGATGCCGAACGCGGTGAGGCGCGGGCCATCGTCGTGTGTATCGTCTCGAGGTGACGCCTGACCCGTAGTGCAGGACACGGACGGCCAGCCCGCTGGTGTCCGCTACCGTGTCCTGCCTGCCATGTTGGTCAACGAACTGCAGCGGCAGCAGCGCCAGCTCGAAGCCCAGGAGTGGCTCATCAACGAGCTGACGGCGCGGCTCTCGCGTCTGGAGGCGAAGGGCGCCGCCGCCGGACGCTGAGCGCGCAGGCGCCGCTTGCCCAGCCCGCACACACCGACTAGGGTAGGCAAAGTCCTCGGCTAGTTGGCTGGGGCGAAGGGGGCTCCAGGATGCAGTGTCCCCGGTGCCAGGCGGAGAATCCCGCCGGGATGAAGTTCTGCGGCCAATGCGCGGCGCCACTGGCGGCGGTCTGCCCATCCTGCAATGCGACCAACCCACCGTCGAACAAGTTCTGCGGCCAGTGTGCGGCCCCGCTCGGGCCGTCGGCGGAATCTCGCTTTAGCGCCCCGGTGGCTTACACCCCTAAGCACCTCACCGAAAAGATTCTCACCTCCAAGACGGCCCTTGAGGGCGAGCGCAAGCAGGTGACCGTCCTCTTCGCCGACCTCAAGGGCTCCATGGAGCTGCTCGCGGACCGCGACCCCGAGGAGGCGCGCAAGCTCCTCGACCCGGTGCTCGAGCGGATGATGGAGGCGGTCCACCGCTACGAGGGGACGGTGAACCAGGTCATGGGCGACGGCATCATGGCACTCTTCGGCGCTCCCCTCGCCCATGAGGATCACGCCGTGCGCGGCTGCTATGCCGCCCTCCGGATGCAGGACGCCGTGCGCCACTACTCGGACGACCTGCGCCGCGCCCAGGGCGTGGAAGTCCAGATCCGTGTCGGCCTCAACTCCGGCGACGTCGTCGTGCGCTCGATCGGCAGCGATCTCCGCATGGACTACACCGCCGTCGGCCAGACCACCCACCTGGCCGCCCGCATGGAGCAGCTCGCCGCGCCCGGCAGCATCCGGCTCACCGCCGAGACGCTGCACCTGGCCGAGGGCTTCGTCCAGGTCATCCCGCTCGGCCCGGTGCCGATCAAGGGGCTCGGCGAGCCCGTCGAGGTGTTCGAGCTGATTGGCGCCGGCGCCGCCCGCACCCGCCTCGAGGCCGCGGCGCGGCGGGGGCTCACGCGCTTCGTCGGCCGCAACGCGGAGCTGGAGCAACTCCGGGACGCCCTCGACCGGGCCGGCCTGGGGCACGGTCAGGTGGTCGCCGTGGTCGGGGAGCCGGGCGTGGGCAAGTCACGCCTCTTCTGGGAGCTCGTCCACTCCCACCGGGTGCACGGTTGGCTCATCGTGCAGTCCGCTTCGGTCTCCTACGGCAAGGCCACCGCCTACCTCCCGGTACTCGAGCTGCTCCGCGGCTACTTCGAGATCGAGAGCCGCGACGACCCGCGGAGGATCCGGGAGAAGGTCACGGGGAAGGTCCTCACACTCGCCCCGGCACTCAGCCCCGCCGTGCCCGTCCTCCTGGCCCTCCTCGACGTGCCGGTGGACGAGACCTCCTGGCAGGCCCTCGATCCGCTCCAGCGGCGCCAGCAGACCCTCGACGCCCTCAAGCGTCTACTGTTGCGCGAAAGCGAGGTCCAGCCTCTGATCGTGGTCTTTGAGGACCTGCACTGGATCGACGGCGAGACCCAGGCCTTGCTCGATAGCCTCGTCGAGAGCCTGCCCGCGGCGCGCCTCCTGCTCCTCGTCAACTACCGGCCCGAGTACCAGCACGCCTGGGGCGGCAAGACCTACTATCGCCAGCTCCGGATCGATCCCCTGCCGCCAGAGAGCGCTGACGAGCTGCTCGCGGCGCTCCTCGGCCCTGACGCGGCGCTCGGCCCGCTCAAGCAACTTCTGGTCGAGCGGACGGAAGCCAATCCCCTCTTCCTCGAGGAGAGTGTGCGAGCCCTGGTGGAGACGGCAGCCCTGGCCGGCGAGCGCGGCGCCTACCGGCTCACCCGGCCCGTCGAAACTCTGAAGATCCCCGCCACCGTTCAGGCCATCCTGGCTGCGCGCATCGACCGCCTGGCGCCCGAGGCCAAGCGACTGCTCCAGGCGGCCGCGGTCATCGGCAAGGACGTGCCCATGCCGCTGCTCTTGGCCATCGCCGACGCGCCGGAGCCCGAGGTGCGCGCCGAGCTGACTCATCTCCAGGCCGCGGAGTTCCTCTACGAGACCCGGCTCTTTCCGGACCTCGAGTACACGTTCAAGCACGCGCTCACCCACGACGTCGCGTACGGGGGACTGCTCCACGACCGGCAGCGCGCTCTGCACGCCCGTATCGCCGAGGTCATCGAGCGGCTCGCTCCTGAGCGCGTCGCCGAGCAGGCCGAGCGGCTGGCCCACCATGCACTACGTAGCGAGTTGTGGGAGAAGGCGGTCGCCTATCTCCGCCAGGCGGGGCTCCGGGCCATGGAACGGGGCGCCAACCGCGAGGCCGTCGCCCCCCTGGAGCAAGCGCTCGGGGCCCTCCGCCGTCTCCCCGAGAGGCGGGCGCAGACCGAGCTGACCATCGACATCCACCTCGACCTTCGGAACGCCCTCCTCCCGCTCGGCGATTGGGCGCGCCAGGGGGAGCACCTCCACGAGGCGGAGGTGCTCGCCAGGACGCTCGGCGACCAGCACCGGCTCGCGCGGATCGCCACCTTCATGGTGATCCAGTGCCTGCGCACTGGCGACTACGACGGGGCCGTCAGATTTGGGCGGGAGGCCCTGAACATCGCGCGATCCCTCGGCGATCGCTCGATTGAGGTGGTCGCGACGTCTTTCTTGGGCATGACGTATATCGCCAGGGGCGAGTTCAGCGACGCGGCCACCTTCCTCGAGCGGAACGTCGCGCTCGAGGGCGACCTGCGCGACGAGCGCTTCGGGGCGCCCGCCATCCAGTCGGCGCTCTCGGGGGCCCACCTCGCCGACGTGCTCTCCGAGCTCGGCCGGTTCGACGAGGCCATCGCGCACGCCGAGGCCGCCGTGCAGATCGCTGAGGCGGCCGATCATCCCTTCACGCTGTACTGGGGGTTGCTCGATCTCGGCCTTGCCCACCTCCGTCGCGGGGATCTCCCGCGCGCGACCCGGGTCCTCGAGCGGTGCCACGACCTCTGCCGAACGTGGCAGTTCGTCCCCGGGATACCGATCGTCGCCGCGACCCTCGGCGTCGCCTACGCCCTCGCCGGCCGTGCTGACGAGGCGCTCCCCCTGGTCGCGGGCGCCGTCCAGGAGTTCCGCCGTCGCCAGAATCACACCTGGCCGGCGTTCATTCTTCTCTGCGCGGGGATGACCTCCCTCGCGGCCGGGCGGATCGACGAGGCCGCCAGCCACACAAGAGAGGCACTGGCGCTCACTCGCCGTCTGGGGGCTCGGGCAAGCGAGGCCCACGCCCTCTGCCTCGCCGGTGACGTCGCGTCGGCAGGCGGCGCCGAGGACGCCGAAGGCTACTATCGCGAGGCGCTGGCCCTCGCCGGCGGGCTCGGCATGCGGCCGCTGGTCGCCCACTGCCACCTCGGGCTCGGCAAGCTCTCTCGGCGTGCCGGCAGGCGCGAGGAGGCCCGCGAGCACCTCAGCATCGCGACGACGATGTACCGCGAGATGGACATGCGTTTCTATCTCGAGCAGGCGGCGGCAACGCTAAAGGAGATCTCGTGATCCGCGGCGCTTCCAACGGCGAGCCTCCGCCTCCACCGAGCGAGGTCCTCAAGCCCGATGGCATCACGCCTGAGGGTCTGACTATCGCCCTTCAGCGCGGCGGCCATCTTTCTCGAGGCCGCGTCGAACGCGTTGTGGTCGAGTCGTCGCGCGCGACGCTCCTGTCCACCGTCGCGCGATTGCGACTGGAGTATTCGCCGGGCACTGACGCGCAGCTTCCCGCGCGCCTCTTCCTGAAGGCGTCTCATCCTGACCCGAAGCCCGAGTTGGTCGCCAGCTCGCTGAAGGAGGTGGCCTTCTACGAAACGGTGGCGCGGCTCATGCCGCACGCGATCGTGCCGCACTGCTACGATGTGGCTCGCGATCCCGGGGCGGGCATCTTTCACCTGCTCCTCGAGGACCTGGCGGAGACGCATTTCATCGTCACCGAGTGGCCGTTGCCGCCGACCGTGGAGCAGTGCGAGCGGATCATCGACGCCTACGCTCGGTTCCACGCGGTATGGTGGAACGACCCGCGGCTTGGCGTCCAGGTCGGGACCTTCATGGACGAGGCCGCCCTCGGCCAATGGCGAGAGCATTTCCAGGCGCGGTTCGCGGGGTTCGTGGATCGCTTAGGTGACCGATTTTCCCCGGGCCGCCGGCGGATCTACGAGCGCGTCATCGCGTCTTGGTGGAAGCTTCTTGGTCGGTATCGCTCCCGCGAGCATCTCACACTTGTCCATGGCGACGCTCACGTGTGGAACTCGATGTATCCACGGGCGCCGGCCACGGATAGCGTTCGTCTGATCGACTGGGATGCGTGGCGGCTCGATCTCGGCGTCCAAGACCTCGCCTACATGATGGCCGTGCACTGGTATCCCGAGCGCCGACGGCGCCTCGAGACCACTCTGGTGCGTCGGTATCACGAGGGCCTGCTCACGCACGGGGTGACCGGCTATGACTTCGGGGCACTGTGGCTGGATTATCGTCTCTCCGTCGTGTGGCAACTCCGGGTACCCGTATGGCAAAGCTCGGTCAAGCTCGGCCCCTGGATATGGTGGAGTCACCTTGAGCGCGTCCTGCAGGCCTTTGAAGACCTCGGCTGTGAGGAACTTCTCGACTGAGGTGTCTCGTCAGAACAGGAGGACATGATGCGGTGGCCGTGGTCAACCTGCCTGACGACGAGACGGTGGCGAAGCTGGCCCTGACCCTGGGCTCGACCGGTAACGTGCGCACGCTGACGATGCGCGCCTTCCCCGAGCCTGAGTATCGGGAGATCCTGAAGGGACTCCCCAGCTGACGGCAGCGCGCCGGGGTCAGATCGTCGCCAGGGGCAACGCATCGAGGAAACCTCGCACCGTTCGCGTGAACGCGTCCGGCTGCTCCCAGAAGACCCAGTGTCCGGCGTCCTCGATCACCTCCAGCCGGCAGCCGGGGATCTGCGCGGCGAGGAACTGGTGATATCTCACCGGTGTGAGGCGGTCGTGGGCGCCGCACACGGCCAGCGTCGGAACGCGGATGTCCGCCACGCGGCTCATGACGTCGAAGGTGTCGTCGGCGATCCAGTCACCGTAGGTGACTCGGGGATCGGTGTCGGCGGTCAACGCGTGCAGCGCGTCGACCACGGACTGGGGCGTGGCAGGCGAGAAAGCCCACGCGCGGTCCATAGCGGGCGCGCGCCCTGACGCGATCGCCTCGCGGGCGGCGGCGAGCAAGGCCGGGTTCACGCGCAGCCGCGCCCCCGTGTCGACGAGGACGAGCCCGGCGAGCAGGTCGGCATGATAGAGCGCCGTCAGAAGGGCAACCGCGCCGCCCATCGAGTGGCCGACCACCACGAAGCGATCCCAGCCCAAAGCCCGGGCCAGCTCGACGGCGAAGTACGTATAGTCCGCGATCCCACGAAAGCCTCGGCCCGCCGACTGTCCGTGCCCGGGCAGGTCGATGGCCACCGGCGTGTGAGTGTCGGCTATCGCCGCCATGTGCGGTTGCCACACGCGCGCGTTGCATCCGGTGCCGTGAATATACAGCACGCGTTGCCCAATCCGCCGGCGGGGACGACCAGGAGACAGGTGGCTGATCCGGCGTCTGTCGATGACGGTGAACCCCATGGGGCGCCTCCGCGAAAGATCCCACGAGCCTACACGAGGTTGAGGCGCGTTCAGCAGACGGGCGGTACCGGAGTGAGCCGCGAGACGCGCAAGATGCGGTGGTGGCCGAGGTGGGTTCCCAACGGATCCGGGCCGCGGTGGCTCCGAGGATCCGGGGTCAGTGTCTCGGCGACGATGAGGCTCAGACGCGCGTCCCGCACGAGACCGAGCAGATCGAGCGCGACCTCCACGTCGGGCTGCGCGAAGAACCCGACTCCAAAGTGGACAACGTCCTCGGAGTGCGGCTGATCTCGCGGCGCCGGTCGTGCCTCCAGACGGGTCCGCGCCAGCAGGATGTTCCGCCAGGCCTGACCGTCGACCTGCCGCACCTGAGTGTAGAGCAGCGCCCACAAGTCCGTGCAAGGGTGGTTGGGTAGTAAGATACGGTCGCCGAGCACGGGCGTGGCGAAGGGGGCGCCGACAAGGATCCGAGCTTCGTTGCGGGCCACCTGGACTTCCAGGGCCGGAGGCGGATGCTGGATGCCCGTGGCGCGCAGCGGTGGCCCGAACCTGGCCCGGGCTGTCGACCAGCGCTGGCCGTCGTGCCCCACCCGAAACTCGTAGGTGAAGAAACCAAAGAGCTCGAGCGACTCGGGTCCGAGGTTCGGCGGTAAAGGCAACACGAAGTGAGTCGGTGAGGTCGAGGATGCAACGAGGGGCTGCATTGCGTCGAGCCCGGCGTCATCGGCGGGCTGGCCGGGGGTAATGACCCGGATCGATTCCGGGGTGATGGGCAGCACCGGTTCGGGCGGCTCGGGAAGAGCATCAGCCTCCCTGAGTAGCATCGGGTCCGGCCCATAGGCCAGGATGCGCGCGAAGTAGCGATCGCGAGGATCACGGGGCGGCTCGGCAAACTCGAGCCAGAGCGCCCGCCGCCGCTCTTCCGTCGAGGCGTAGTCAGGGGAGGCCGCGTAGCCGGAGAACGCGAGCCCCGCGCCAGCCAGGCGCGGGGTCTGGGCCGGAGGCGCGGCCACCGGCAACCGGAGCGTCCAGACCGAGTCGGGATCGCGCAGAACCGACGGCGGCGCGAACGCCGGTCGCAGCGCGTACGTGCTCTGCAGCTCGTCCGGAAAGTTGCCGGCGTGCGGCTTCGGATCGATCGCGTCGAAGAAGACGAGGTCGGTCTCGCCGGCGTGATCCAGCGATCTCACCCCGCTGACAGAGTCGGCCACGGTCGACGTCGCGACCAGGCGGCCGTCCCGAAGCAGCGCGAAGCTGTTGGCCGCAGCGTGGCCGCGCCAGGACCAGTCCCGGATCAGGGTCACGGTCACGACAACGATCCATCGCTCGGTCAGGTCGGCTTGCGAGGCGAACGTGATCAGGGAACCGTCCGGTGAGAGGGTGTGCCGGAGGGCGGCGGAGCAGCCGAAGATGGTCCGATGGTTAGGCGCGCCCGCGAAGGTGAGTCCCTGCACGCGCAGCCCTAGCTCGGTCGCAATGCGCTGAGCAATCCCCGGCTCCAGCGTTCGGTTGCCACCCAACGCGGCCTGGGCAGCCTGATTGCCGCTGGCCGGTGGCTCGGGCTGGAGCAGCATGGCGCGGATCTGCCGCGCCGGAATCTCGGGTCTCAGGAGCAAGCGCTCGTCCGCGGCGGCGGCGTGGATGTCCAGGCGAACCGCCTGAGCTGACACGCGCGCTTCCGGCGATCCGAAGTAATCCAGGCCAGGATCGGGCCGGCAGACACACCGGATCGACAGGCGCACATCCCTGGCGGTGGGCAGGTGCAATGCGCCAGTACCCGGGATCGCCTGGAGCGGGTTGGCGGCGCGCAGGGCGAGGGCATTCGGGACATCGATGTAGACGAGGGGGATGTCCAGATCGTCTCCTGGGCTGGTCGGCAGCAAGCGACTGGTCGTGAAGATCGGCAGGTATCCGCCTTGAGCATCCCTCACGTCGGGTGAGCCTGACGGCAGCTTGAGCTCGACGGTGATGTGGACCGCCTCGACGTCGGTATCGACGATGCCGGGCTCGCGGTCCTCGAGCGCGGCCTTCGGTACGTCGGCGATGAGCGCGGGCCGAGCCATGGGCCCGGCCGCAAAGACAGCATCGGGGAAGCCGAGCAGTGGACGCTGCACGCGCAGGGTATGAGGCGCCTGGCCAGGCTCGTCGTCGCCGATGCGCATCACGCGCGGCTGCCGTGGTGGTGAGAAGCGCTTGAAGTGGACCCGTGCCGTCGGCGCCGGCGCGGGATTCAGTCGATCGTCCGTGATCAGCGGACCGCCGCCGGTCAGGTCCACGGCCCGCACGCGGAACTCGTACTGCTCGCCGTAGCGAAGCTCCACGATCTGATCGTCGACCGGGTTCAGCATGCGAGGCGGGTGGGGCTCGCCCGCCATGTCGATCCGGATCCGGTCGGCGGCCACGAGCGAGCCCCCGCTCCAGGTGGTGAAGTACGAGGGCAGCCAGAATTCACCGGGCTGCTGGCCGGTGTGGCGCAGGCCGAGCGTCTCGATCCATCGCTCCTGCGAGACAAAGCCCAAGGGCACACCGCCCGCCTCGAGGTTGCCCGCTACCCGGACCAGCGACGTCCACGGACCCGCAGACCCGAGCGGCCGCACGTCCACGCGGTAGCCGGCCACGCCCAGGGGCGCGACCGAGGTGGAGCCTACCGGATCGGCAGGATCGCCGGCGAGCTGGCGATTGAGCCAGATGACCACCTGCTCATCGTCCCAGCCGAGCCGGATGCCCGAATCCTTCGGGGCGGGGATCCCCCGGGGAAGGATGTCGAAGCCATCGGGAGCGCCCGCCTGCGCTCCGTGCACGATCTTGCAGAAGCCGTCGTCGTAGGCCTCGACCTCGGGGAAGATCGGGTCGAAGGCCCCGGCCGGCGCTGGCGTCGACGAAACCGGGAAGATCGCGGCGGCGAAGAGCGTTCGGGGCTGGCCCGAAAGCGGCGGGATGCGCGCCGCGAACACGGCCAGACGATCGGGCTGGGCGGCCACGTTCGCGGCGAAGGCGCTCTGGGGGTGGAGATCGACGTAGAGCCAGCCACCCTCGGCCAGTGAGCCGGCGGGCGGCGTGATCGAGACCTCGTACCGGAGTCCCAGCTGACGGGCCAGCTCTGGCTGGCGGAGGGCATAGCCGATGATCTGCGCCCAGGTCACGGTGGTCGGCACGGGTGTGGGGTCCGATGCCGCCGTGGCAGAGTCCTCGAGAAAACACACATACTCGTCGCCAGCGAAGGCGTTGCGATGCCGGGGTCCACTGAAGGCGAAGGCGTTGCGGTAGCTCGGCACAAGATGCTTCTTGATCTGAGGATTGGCCAGCGGCGTGACCGGCGGCGGCGCCGGATCAAGGGGCAAAGACTGCGCGAGCGCCTGGAACAGCGCCGCGCGCTGCGGCGGAGTAGCGAGGACGAGAAGTCCTAGCGACTGGGCCAGCGGGCGCTCGGGCAGGTGGTCGAGCCCGGGAATGACGAAAGCACTGAACGCGGGCTGAACGTCGGCGAAGGTCTCAGGTCCGGCCATCAGGGGCGCCAGCGGATCGCCCTTGGGGAGCGCCAGGAACCGCACCGTGAGGGCCGTGCCGTTCCAGCGCTGCGGGAAGGTGAGCAGGACGAGCCTTGCGGAGGCGATGGCCACGATATGCCTCTACACCGTGACGATGCCGAGGCCGACCAGCAACCCGGCCACGATCAGAGTATGGACGTGGATGCGCTCCTCGTATTTGGTCTTCAGCTCGACGCCAGTCTCCAGGAAGTACGCCATCGTCGCCTGCACGGTGACCTCGATCTTGGCCTCGACCCGCATGTAGTCGGGGTCGGCGTCCAGGCCGATGAGCGCCTGGCCTTCCCACTCGAACGAGATCCCGATGGCGCCGGAGGCAATGGTGGCTGACACCTCCATGCCCAGGAACAGCCCGGGCCGGTAGCGCTGGAAGTTCTTGTCGAACTGGAGCACGTAGCCCCGCCGCATCGCCGCCTCGAAGTCGACGAGGATGGGGACGAGGTTCTCGCCGTGCACCGAGCAGACTCCAGCGGCGACCAGGGTGAGCTCGGTCTCGCGCTCCGTGCTGAAGACGATCTCGAATTTCAGATGGCCGCCGCCCCGCAGGACATTGGGAAACGGCGGTAGCGGTACCTGGAACTCGCCGACGATCTCGATGAACACCTCGCCTTTGGTCCCGGCCAGGCTCGTCTCCACCGCCGCCCCGATGTTGATCTCGCCGCACACCTTGCCGAGGGGGCCGAGGATGCAGCACCGATCCTTGAGCCCCCCGAGGGCGATCTTCGGCAAGTCCTTCATGCTCAGATGGAAGTTGGACTTCCAGCCGAAGGCCGGGCTCTCGGGGTTGGTGACCTCGATGTTCATGGGCGTGGGAAGGCCGAAGTCGTTGAAGACGGTCATCAGCTGCTGGGTGGGCTGCAGGATGGAGCTGAAGCGGACGGCGGGGTCGATCTGATCGGCCCGCTCCGTGCTGCTGGCGGTGAGCGTGCTCTCCACGCTGATGACCCGGCCGAGGGGATCGAGATCCATGTCGACGCTCGAGGGCCCGAGCGTGAGACGCCAGGCCGGCACGGCGGCGGAGTCGTAGCGGAACGACAGCCGGGAAACGCCGGCCTGGGCGGCGTAACGAGCCTGGGCCCGCCACGTTCCCGTGTCCATGATCTTTCGCTGGCGCACCCCGCCGTTGTCACTGATCGTGAACTCGACCGGCGAGGGCGCCAGCCGCAGGTGTCTCTCGGAGTCGATCTCCAGGGCGTAGTTGGCGCTGGGAAAGGTGATCGCCGCCTGCGGACGGGGGAAGGCCCCTCGAGTGCCGCCAAGACAGAGCGGATCGGCCAGTGACGGCGGCACCGCGCTCGTGAAGCGCCGGGAGTGCGGCAGGATGCGAGGCCGCGGGTAAAGGACCCTGAAGACATCCGCCGCAAACAGGAACGCGTAGTCACGGGAGGGAGCGGCGCCTTGCAGCAGGTCGCGGGGATCGGCGTAGCGATAAGCTTCCGGGTTGGCCTCGGGATGAACAGCGGTGTTACCGCGCCGGATCAACGGTACGCCGCGACGCGCGTCGATCGGGAGCGCCTCCGTCTCGTTCACGGTGCCCGGCTCGTCGATCCTGACGACGCTCCATTGGCCGGCGGCGGGGAGCGTCGGTGAGCCGTAGGCGACTACCGCGAAGTCGGCCCCGCTCGCTAGGTCGGCGGCGATGCTGGTGACGCGCATGCGATGCTCGGAGCCGGCCACCCTGATCTCGCAGTCCAGCGGTCCGCCGACCGGCCCTTGCTCCTGGAAAAGGGCCCCGAGCTGGGCGGCGCTGAGCGGCACGCCCGAGGGCTCGTGCTGAACGAATCCGAGATGCCGCTGGGTGGGAACGAGACCCACCTTCTCGCCCAGAGGACCGGTGCCGTCCCGGCCGTGGCCCCGCACGACACCCTCCATCGCCACGTCTGTATCGAAATACACGGCCTGGAGCTTCGCGCCGGCTGGCGTGACGAACTGCCGGGTGTCCTGGATCTCGCGGATGTTGTAGTAGCCGCGCACTACACCGGGGTGGAACACGCTATTGCTGTTCTTGACCTGGAAGATCCCGGGGGTGACCGCGACCCAGCCGGTGTCGTGCCTGACGACATCGCCGGCGCCCGTGCGCTGCAGGGTGATGCTGCGTACGACGATGCTCTGACACGGCCAGAGAATGCTCTTCACCTGGACCACTTCGTAGGCCGTGCGGCCCACCAGGACATCAAAGCGAACCTGCGACACGCCAGGAGGGTCGACCTCCGGCTGGGCGATCTCGCTGAAGACGGATTCGCCGTAGCCGGAGAGGTCGACGCGTTGCACGGGGACGCTCGGGCTCGAACTGGTGGGGCCGAACCGGTTGTTGAAGAACCCCTCGATGAAGTCGAGGGCACTGATCCTTTGACCGAGGCCGTCGAGGGCGTTCCGGGTCTGCACGGCAAATCCGTGCAGGCCGTCGGGCAGCGATGCCCGCAAGGTGATCTGGCGCGCGGCGGTCAGGCCTTCGAAGCGGTGCCTGATGATGTCGATCGAGTCGGGCGGCACCCCAGCCGCGACCTCCCGCGCGGTCGGCAGCAAGGCCAGGGCACGGATGCCGAACGGCAGGGTGAAGAGGATGGCGGCGGGCTGGCCCGTCCGGGCCGCCTCGATGGCGGCCCGCACCACGGGGATCGGCGCCACCGGAACCATCTCCACGGACTCCCCCCCGATCAGGGTCGGACCACCGTCGCCGTCCTCGCTCACCAAGCGCGGCGGAAAGGGCGGGATCGGCAACGGCGTGCGGACGGGCTCCCACTGCACCTGGGGGAGGAGGAACGCGCGGAGGTCGTGGCCGGGGAACGCCAGGTGGAGACCGCTCACCGCCAGCAACGAAGGGCGCGGCGCGCGGAACCCGGCGGCCACGCCGAAACGCTCGCTGGCCCCGGAGAGGTCGAGCAGGCGATGAGACTCATGGACGGCGTGCAGGCGCGCGTCGAACGCCGCCCTGAACCGCCCTTCCTCGTGGCCGGCCGGACGCAGCGGAAGACCCGACGGTAGCAGCGCGGCGAGGTCGACGCCTTCTGTTCTGCGAAAGCGCACGTGGACGGCGGGCGCCCCGCCTGACCAGGACACGAGGACCTCGACCTGAACGCGCGGCTCGCGATCCCCTTGGCGCCCGGGCAGGTCGAAGCTCGCGGCGTAGGGATCCGGCAGGGCCGGCACGATGAAATGCAATCCGAACGTCAGGGTCACGGTGCCGCCGATCGTGTTCCCGCTTTCATCGAGGCTGACGATCGCCCGCAGGGCTTTGGGCGCGGTGGTTCGCAGCAGGCCATTGGCCAGAGCCAGCGAGCCGGGCCGGCTGGCCGACGGAGAGGCGGCGGTCACCCCGAACGATCCACCGGCGTCGCCGCGCGACTGGACCAGCCAGGCGGGCGTCTGGCGAAAGAGCAGGCGATCGCCGTCGGCGTACACGGGCCGGTCGAGACTCGCATCGATCTCGGTCTCAAGGTGGACGACCTCGATCCTCTGCGAGGTAGACGCCAGGTAGCGGAGCATGAAGGGTCGCGGGAAGCGTGCCGTGATGGTCGACCGCCGTCCCTCGCGCTCGGTCCACAACTCGTGGACGAGCGTGGCCCGCGAGTTCCTCGCCGCCGTCGCGATGACCAGCAGCTCGCCAGGGCCGAGGAGCATCGACGTTACGCCGAGCCTGAACGGTCCGCCGCTCACGTCGAGCGTCTCGGCTCTCAAACCGGGACCGACGGTGAACAGGATGGCGCCCGTTCCTGCCGTCGGGCCGAGGTCGCCGGCCGCGATCCCAGTGGTCACCGGCAAGGCCCAACCGCCTCGCTCGACTGCCCCAACACCGGCAGGCCGGAAGAGAGAGGACGTCACCGAGGCAATGGACAGGCTGAGAGGCTCGATCCTGAACGGCACGAGAATATGACTGACGGCGGCCTCGTACGTGGGAGATTCGGCGGAGCGCGTGCCCACCAGCGCCGAGCCGTAGACCTCGGCGGACAGGTCGTCAATCCGCTCGATGATGGCGGCGCCCGGTCGGAAGCGGAGCTCGAGGTGGTGAGGAAGACCGACCGTTACCGCTTCCGCGTCTCCTGCGAACCCTCCGCCTGCGACTCCGGCCGGAGGATCGAGGTCGAGCCCGAGCGAGAACTCTTCAGCCGGATCAATGAACAGATTCTGGCCGGTGAAGGTCACGGGAGCGCGAAAGACGAGCCGGCCTCCCCGCACGCGCAGGCCGATAAAGCCGGCCGGTGACTCGGCGGAAAGGAGCCGGGCGGCGATCCAGACGCTACCCGCGGGCACCTCGAGCTCGCCGCCAGCCCTCGGTGTGAGGCCCAGCGGCAGCAACAGGAATGGCTCCGTGTCTGGTGAACGGATGATCTTGACGAACGGCGCTGACATGAACTGGTCGACGTGGACGCGGGTGCCATCAGCGTCGACGAAGGGCCCGTACGACCTATGGACCGCGCGGCCGAGCGCCCACGGGGGAAGCGTCTCCTCGAGCCCTATGACGCGTGCGCCCAGGCTGCGCACGACGACCTGGTTACGCGGGGCATCGGCGCCTGGTGATCTTCTCAGGGCTTCACTGAGGATGAGGCGTTGCTCGAGAAATGCTCCCGGGTCGGGCTCACCGTCTTCACGGGGTGGGGGTATGGCCGCGAGCGAGCCCTGGGCGAGAGCGTCGGCTACGAGCTGAATCGCGTCCCGGAGGTCCTGGCGGCGCGTTCCCAGCCGAGCCTGAAGCCCGCTGGTGGCCGAGATCAATCTTCGGAGGAGGTCGGGTTCACTCACGATCGTGACCGTGCTCCATGGGTTCGCCGGGATCCGCGGCGTCGCGAGCCTAAGCCCCCACACCCCCTGCCGTCAATGTCGCCGATCGCCCTGGCCCTGATCTGTGTCGGTGGCCTCATCCTGTGGACCACGTGTTACGGTACGTTCAGACCGGACAGCCGATGAATCGCGTGGGCGCTTCGCTGCTTGCGACAGCACTGTGGGCCGCCGGCGGCGGTGCCGCACTCGGAGCCGCGGCGCAGGGCAAGCTGGCCGCCGGCACCCCGCCACCGGCCGTTGCCGCCAGCCCCATGGTAGAGATCCCAGGCGGTACCTACACGTTGGGCAGCGAGGACGGTCGCCCGGACGAACGGCCCGTCCACACTGTGACGCTGGCGCCCTTCTGGATCGACCGCTACGAGGTGACCAACGCGCAGTTCCTGGCGTTCCTCGCGGCGGTGCTGGCGAACCCCGCGCACGATGTCCAGTTCGCCGGCGACGCGGTGGCTGGCACGGCCGACGGTCGTGTGATCCGCGGAGCGGACGCTGGGTTGCTGATGGAGAATCTGCAGGGGCCGAGCCGGCGAACGCTCGTGGCGCTGAACGACAACGAGTCGCGTATCGGCGTCCGAGGCGGGCGGCTCTACGTCGAGCGGGGGTTCGAGCAGCACCCGGTCAACGAGGTGACATGGCGGGGGGCGTGGGAGTTCTGCGCATGGCGAGGCGCCCGCCTGCCCACCGAGGCGGAGTGGGAGGCGGCCGCGCGCGGGCGCGCGGGGCGGACCTACCCTTGGGGCGAGGAGGCACCAGCACCGGACCGAGCGGTGTTCGGCCGGCGCTCGAACGAGACGGAACCGGTCGGTGGCCGGCCGGCGGGGGCGACGCCCGAGGGGGTACACGACCTCGCGGGGAACGTCGCTGAATGGACGAGCACACTCTACCGCCCGTACCCCTACCGCGCGGACGACGGGCGAGAAGACCCGGAGGCTCAGGGGGAGCGAGTCACCCGGGGCGGCGACCACGTCTTCGACACCGAACCGGCGCGGCTCCGGGCAGCGTTTCGGGCAGGGTTCTCTCGGGCGCCGCTGGTGGGCCACCGGCACATTGGCTTCCGCTGTGCGCGCTGACGGCTTGCGTGCTGTTCCAGGCTTCCCCCCGAGGACCCGCCTTGCCCGAGGTACACTATGATATCGTGATGATATCATGAGGTGGGAGGAGTGGTGGTGGCGCAGGTGCTGATTCGGAACATCGACAACGAGGCGATGGCGCAACTGAAGGCACGGGCACGCCGGAAGGGCGTCTCGCTGGAGCGGGAGCTGCGCACGATTCTGACGGAGACGGCTCGACTGGATGAGACCGGGTTCCGTGAGCGGGCCGCCGCCTTCCGGCGCAAGCTCGCCGGCCGCAGGCACACTGACAGCACCCAGCTGATCCGAGAAGATCGTGATCGATGACCGTCGTTGTCGACGCTAGCGTTGCCGTGAAGTGGGTGATCCCGGAGGTACTCAGCGACCGGGCCGATGCGTTGCGCAGCCGGACCGACCGTCTGCTGGCACCCGACTTCCTGCTCCTGGAGGCGGCGAACGCGTTGTGGAAGAAATTGATCCGGCGCGAGATCACCGCTCGGGAGGCGGCGTACGCCCTTGATCTTCTTCTGGGCAGCACGCTCGATCTTCGCCCATCAGGGCCGCTGCTTGGTCGAGCGCTGGCACTGGCGCGGCGACTGCGTCATCCTGTGTACGACTGCGTGTACTTGGCGTTGGCACAGGTAGAGGGGGCCGCCCTCGTGACGGCCGATCGGCGATTGCTCGCCATTACGGCGAAACCGCGGGCGCGCGTGACGGTGATCGATCTGGCCACGCTCTGATCGTGCCCGGCCAGTAAGATCAGACCCCCGCCCTCTATCCTCGACGGCTTGACCAGGGCCCGATCGCTGGCCTAGCGTCGGTACGTGCGGTGTGCAACATGCGGGTTCGAGGGCCCGCCCGGCATGAGGTTCTGTGGGAGCTGCGGCGCCCCGCTTCCGTCCGGTGGGCCGCCACCCCAATCTCCCGCGCACCACACGCCGTCCCACCTTGCCGAGCGGCTGCGGGCGGAGGCCGACGCGCTCGACGCTCGGGCAGACCGAGACGGGGAGCGCAAGATCGTCACCGCGCTCTTCGCCGATATCAAGGGCTCCATGGAGCTGCTGGAGCCGCTGGATCCGGAAGATGCGCGCCGCATCGTGGACCCTGCCCTCCGGCTCATGATGGACGCGGTGCACCGCTACGACGGCTACGTGGCTCAGTCGACGGGCGACGGGATCTTCGCCCTGTTCGGGGCGCCCATCGCGAGGGAGGACCACGCGCATCGGGCGCTCTACGCGGCGCTGCGCATGCAGGAGGAGGGCCGGCGCTACGCCGAGCGGCTGCGGCGCGAGCGCGGGATCAACCTTCAGATCCGGGTGGGCGTCAATACCGGCGGGGTGGTCGTGCGCTCGATCCGCAAGGACGATCTCCATACGGACTATGCGCCGGTGGGCCACTCGACAGGGCTGGCTGCCCGCATGGAGGCCCTGGCCACGCCCGGGTCGATCTTCGTGACCGAGCACACCTGGCGTCTCACCGACGGCTACTTCGAGTTCCGCGACCTGGGCCCCGCTCAGGTCAAAGGGGTGAGCGAGCCTGTGCGTGTCTTCGAGGTGCTGCGGGCTGGCCCTCCGCGCTCGCGTCTGCAGGTGGCCGCCCGCCGCGGCCTCTCGCGGTTTGTCGGTAGGACGCGGGAACTCGCGGAGCTGAGCCGGGCCTTCGAGTTGGTGGGCCACGGACGTGGTCAGATTGTCGGCGTGGTCGGCGAGGCCGGCGTCGGGAAATCGCGTCTCTTCTATGAGTTCAAGCAGGCCTCTGTCCGAGGCGCCATGGTGCTCGAAACATTCTCGATCTCCCACGGTAAGGCCCAGGCCTACCTGCCGCTGATCGAGCTGCTCCACAGCTACTTTCAAATCACCCTCGATGACGGCGAGCGGAGCCGCCGCGAGAAGATCACAGGCCGGGTGCTCGGCCTGGACCGGCAGCTCGAGGGCACCCTGCCCTACCTCTTCTCGCTGCTGGGGATCCCGGAGGCGGGGAGCGCCCTGGACCAGATGGACCCCGCGGTCAGGCGCCAGCGCACGATCGATGCGATCCGGCAGGTGCTCCTGCGCGAGAGTCTCGCCGAGCCGCTGGTGCTGATCGTAGAGGACCTCCACTGGCTCGACGGCGAGAGCGACGCCTTCCTGCAGGCCCTGAGCGAGAGCATTCCCACCGCGCGCATTCTCCTGCTCGTCAACTATCGGCCGGAGTACCGGCACGGCTGGGCCGGCAAGACCTTCTATACGCAGCTGCGCCTCGATCCGTTCGGCCCGAGGGAAGTCGAGGAGCTGCTCAGCGAGCTGCTCGGTCCGGGGGCGCCGGGCACCGTGAAGCGCTTCCTGCTGGAGCGGACGCAGGGCAACCCTTTCTTCATCGAGGAGCTGGTCCGCGCCCTCTTCGAGGAAGGTGTCCTGGTACGGGACGGTGATATCCGCTTGGCGCGCGAGCCTGAGCAGCTCAGAATCCCCGCCACCGTGCATGGCGTGGTAGCGGCGCGCATCGATCGGCTGCGGGGCGAGGCCAAGGATCTCCTCCAGGTGATGGCGGTCATCGGCCAGGAGATCTCTCCGGCCGTGCTGGTAGGGACCGTCGGTCGATCAGAAGACGAGCTGCGGCCGCTGCTCGCCGATCTGCTGGGAGCCGAGTTCATCCACGAAGTGCCGGCCTTTCCGGAGCCCTACTTTACTTTCACGCACGCGCTGACCCAGGAGGTGGCGTACGGATCACTGCTGGCCGAACGCCGTCAGGGCCTTCATGAAGACGCCGCCTGTGCCATCGAGCAACTGCACGCTGAGCTGCACGCCGGACGTCTCGAGGGTCACCTCGGTGAGCTGGCGCATCATTACGTCCGCAGTGGCAACCGCACCAAGGCCATCGAGTTCCTCGAGCGCGCGGCCGCCCAGGCTTCGCGCCGATCGGCCCACGACGAGGCCATCGGCTTCTACACGCGGGCGCTGGAGACCTTGCGCGAGCTGCCGGAATCGCACACCCGCGATCACCAGGAGCTGGGGCTGGTCGTGGCCCTCGGTCAGGTGGCCGCCTCGCGCGCCGGGTACACGGCCGCGAACGTCGAGCGCCTCTTTGCGCGCGCCCGCGCGCTGTGCGGCCGCGTGGATGATCCGCCCCGGCGCCTGCTCGCGCTCCGTGGGATTCATTTTTTTCATCAGTTCCGGGCCGAGCTGGGGCCGGCCATCGAGCTCGGTCAGGAAATGCTCGCGCTGGCCCAGCGTTCTGCCGATCCCCTCATGCTCGTGACGGCGCATTCCGTTCTGGCGCAGGACTTCCTCTTCCGGGGTGAGCTGGCGCGCGCGCTCGTCCACGCCGAGGAGGGAACAGCAGCGCTCAGATCCATCGGGACGGAGGCGTTGCAGCAGTCCGAGGGACCCGAAGCGCTCTTCGGCTATGCGGGGCGGGTGAGGTGGCTCGCTGGCTATCCCGACCAGGCCCGCGCCCGAGCGCGGGAATCGATCGAGCTGGCGCGGGCGATGGGCCGCCCGCGGGGGCTGGGGGCGGCGTTCTACTCCGCCGCCATGCTGTATCAAAACCTCCGGGACGTTGCCGGCAGTCTCGCCCTCACCCGCGAAGGCCTGGCGGTGTGCGAGACGCACGGTCTCGTCCAGCGTCGCGCCCAGATCCTCGCGGTCCACGGCTGGGCCCTCGCCGCCGAGGGACAACTCGATGAAGGGATCGCAGCGCTTAGGAACGCTCTGGCCGAGTACCGGGCGACGAGGGCGGAGCTGGCACGCCCGAATTACCTCGGCATGCTGGCCGAGGCTTACACGGCGATGGGGCGTCTCGAAGACGGGTTGGCCGCGCTGACCGAAGCCTTGACCGCCGCCACGCGTACCTCACAGCGTGCCATCGAGCCCGAACTGCACCGACTCCGGGGTGAGCTGTTACTGCGGAGGCCGGCGACCAGCAGCACCGGCCCCGAGGCCGAGGCCTGCTTCCACCAGGCCTTCCAACTCGCTCGGGATCAGGGCGGGCGATCGTTCGAGTTGCGCGCGGCCATGAGCCTGGCGCGGTACTGGCGGGACCACGAACGGGTGGCCGAGGCACGGGAGGTGGTCCAGGGCGCCTATGCCGCGTTCACGGAGGGCTTCGACACGCCGGACCTCCTCGAGGCGACTGCCCTCATCCGCGAGCTGCCCCGATGAGGCGACTCGCGGCGATCACGGCCCTTGACTCACTCCGCCTCTTGCCGCACCATCCGGTCCTCGGCCATCCCGCCGGAAGGGGGGCTCATGCCTGACGTGGTCGGCTACCGCATGAAGTTCGGCGTCATCGTGCCGTCCACGAACACGGTCGTCGAGGCCGACTACAACCAGATGGCGCCCCACGGCGTCACCTTCCACACGGGGCGGATGTATATCGCCCAGCCCGCGATGGATTCGGACGCCGCGTTCCAGGCTGTGCTCGGACAGATCCGCGCGTCCATCGAGATCGCCCTCCGCGATGTCATGACCTGCAAGCCCGACTACATCATCATGGGCATGTCGGCGGAAACCTTCTGGGGTGGCGCGGCAGGCAACGCGGCGTTCATCGAGCGCGTGCGGGCCCAGACCGGACTCTCGGTCTCCACCGGCGCTTCGGCGTGCCGAGCCGCCCTCGAGCGGTACGGCGTCACGCGGATCGGTGTGCTCAGCCCCTATCCGGCCATCGCGGACAAGCAGGTGACGGGGTTCTTCGAGGAGTCGGGCTTCAAGGTCGTCCGGTTCAAAGGCCTCCGCTGCCCGACCGCGACCTCGATTGCCGAGGTGCCCGAGGCGCCGCTGCGCACGATTCTGGTGGAAGAGCTGAACGGTCCCGACGTCGAGGCCATCGTTCAGGTGGGGACGAATCTGTCGATGGTCCGTCTGGCCGACGAGGCCGAGCGCTGGCTTGGCAAGCCCGTGCTGGCCATCAACGCCGTCACCCTCTGGCACGGGCTGCGGGCCAACAACATCGCAGATCAGCGACAGGGCTGCGGCTCCCTCCTGCGGGAGCATTGAGCGATGCCAAGTACGGTGACGTCGTCGAGGTGGCCGAGGTGTTGGCGTACCTCGGCCACGTGCGAGCGTGATGGTTCACTGATCGGTCACTCAATCTTGCGCAGGAGGCGCCCCATGCAACGTCTGGCACTCCTCGGTTTGGCCGCGGTTCTCGCCGTCGTGATCGGCCTCGGGTCGGCGTCCCCGCAGGAGCCTTCGCTTGGCCCCGGACCCAAGCTGAGCCTGGTGGCGGTCTCCCACCCGATCCCCACCCATCCGCAGTACGCGAAGCTCGACGCGATCTACTACCGAGAGCTGATCCCCAAGCGCAGCGGCGGGCGCATCGAGGTGAAGGGCAACACCTGGAGCGAGATGAACATCACGGGCTACGAGATCGTCCGCATGACGCGCCAGGGCCAGATCGACATCGGAAATTCGCCGATGTCGTACATCGCACAGGACGTCGCGGTGCTGGAGGGCGGCGACCTCGCGGGCCTCAACCCCACCGTGGAGCAGGCCCGCAAGGTCATGGACGCCCTCATCCCGGTCGTCAACAAGGAACTGGAGCGCCACAACGTCAAGATCATCGGCTCGAACCCCTATCCCGCCCAAATCCTGTTCTGCCGCAAGCCGATGAAGGACCTCGCCGACCTCAAGGGGCGCAAGGTGCGGACGTTCGGCGCCACCCTGAACGATCTGATGACGGCGGTGGGCGCCACGCCCGTGAGCTTGGTCTACGCGGAGACCTACGTGGCGCTCGAGCGGGGCGTGGTCGACTGCGCAATCACCGGCAGTGGCAGCGGCAACGCGGCCAAGTGGTACGAGGTGACGACCCATCAGTACACGCTGCCCCTGTCCTGGGCCGTCTCCGCCTACTTCACGAACCTGGCCTGGTGGAACAAGCTCGACCCGGCCGTGCGAAAGTACCTCGAGGACACGTGGAAGGAGATCACGGACAAGCAGTGGCAGTTCGGCGGGATCGAGCTGACGCAGGACGGCATCGACTGCAACGCGGGGCGACCGACGTGCAAAGTGGGCACCCTGGACAAAGACTCGCCCATGGTCGAGGTCAAACCGACCGACGCCGACCGGGAACTCCTGAAGAAGATCCTGACCGAGAGCGTGTTGCCGGCCTGGGTCAAGCGCTGCGGGGCCCGGTGCGGTGATATCTACAACAGCGTGGTGGCGCCCATCACCGGGGTGAAGTACTCGCCGCGGTAGGCACCGCAATGAGCGCGGCCCCCCGAGTCTGAGCCGTATGCTCGCGTTCCTCGACCGCTTGCGGGTCGCGGTCGAGCGGCTCGGCTATGTCATGGGCTGCGCGGCCGGCTGGCTCTTTGTCGTCTGCGCGTTCTTTGTGACCGCGGACGTCCTGGGGCGCAAGTTCCTCGGGGTGAGCTCGAAGGCTACCGTCGAGGTGACCGGGTACATGCTGGCCTTTGGCATTGCCTGGGGGCTGACGGATGCCCTCACGACCCGTGCCCATATCCGGGTCGATGTCCTGGTCACGCGGCTGCCCGCCTGGATCCGCGTGTATATGCATGGCCTGGCGCTGCTCTTCCTCGTCTTCCTGAACCTTTTCCTGACCTGGCGCTGCTGGGCGGTCGTCGGCGACTCCTGGCTCTTTGGAGCGCGTGATTCGAGCGCGCTCGCCACACCCCTGGTGATTCCCCAGGGGCTGTGGGCCTTCGGCATCACCGTGTTCGCCGTCCTCGCGATCCTGATGCTCCTGCAGGTCGTGCTGTGGCTGGCGCGTGGTCAGCCCCAGGGGGTCGAGCGCCTCCTCGGCCCGCGCACACTGGCAGAAGAGACGGCGGAGGCTCTCCAGGCAGCCGGGGTGGCTCGCCAGGCGTGATCGCGCTTCTCCTGCTTCTCGTCCTGCTCGCTCTGGTCGCCCTGTTCGCGGCCACCGGCACGGCGGATCTCGGAGGGCCGCTTGGCGGCCTGGCCTTGCTCTCCCTGGTCTTTCTCGTGTTCTTCGCCGCCGGCATCTACGTCGCGGCCGCCCTGGGGGTCCTGGGCCTCCTGGCGGGCTTTGTGTTCTCCGATCGGCCGCTTTACCTCTTCATCGGGGAGGCCATCTGGATCCCGAGCGTCAACTTCGTGCTGGTGGCGGTGCCGCTGTTCATCTTGATGGGTGAAGTGTTGCTCCGGTCCGGCCTCTCCGACCGGCTCTACCGCGCCCTCAATGTCTGGTTCCGGCGGCTTCCGGGCGGCCTGCTCCACACCAATATCCTCTCGTGCGCCGTGTTCTCGGCCATTGCCGGCTCCAGCGTCGCCACCGCGGCCACCATCGGATCGGTGGCGCTGCCCTATTTCGAGAGGACGCGCTACGATCCCCGGATGGTTCTGGGCTCGCTCGCCGCAGGCGGCGCGCTCGGCAACCTGATCCCCCCCGGGATCACCTTCATCGTGTACGGCCTCCTCACCGAGACGTCCGTGGGCAAGCTCTACCTGGCCGGGTTCCTGCCCGGATTCATGGTCGCGGGGTTGTTCATGCTCCTGATCTTCGTGTATGGCCTCGCGTGGCCGGTGCGCGAGCTGACGGCTCCCGCTCGGTGGAGGGAACGGCTCCGGAGCTTGCGCGATCTGGTGCCGACGGGTGTGCTCATCGTGCTTGTCCTCGGCACAATCTACCTCGGCGTGGCCACGCCGACGGAGTCAGCCGCGCTCGGCGTGGTGGGGGCGCTCCTCTTCGCGGCCATCGATGGCCGGCTGAGTCTCCGGATGGTGCACCAGGCGGCGGTGGCCACGGCCCGGACGACCAGCCTCATCGGGCTCATCATCCTGGCCGCCTTCGTACTGAATTACGTACTCTCGAGCCTCCGCCTGCCCCAGGCCCTGGCCGCCATGGTCACCGGCCTGGCCCTCCCGGCCTGGGTCGTCATGGCCATCATCATCGGCTTCTACATCGCGATGGGCACCTTCATGGAGGGGTTCTCCATGATCATCACGACTCTCCCGGTCGTGTTCCCGATCGTGGTCGCCCTCGGCTACGATCCCATCTGGTTCGGCGTCATCCTCACCATGCTGGCCGAAATCGCCCTCATCAGCCCCCCCGACGGCATGGTCATGTACGTGCTCCAGGGGATGCGCCTCAGTCCTGGCCCGATCACCGACGTCTTCGTGGGCGTAACGCCGTTCGTGCTCGTCTATCTGCTCGGCGTGGTGATCCTCATGGTCTTCCCCGAGATCGCGCTCTGGCTCCCCCGGCTGGTCCGCTAAGGCCTCCGTCGCCCACCTGGTCGGGCGTCTCGACCACGCACCGCCGCGCCCGCGGCGACAATAGCCTTTCCGGTCGCGATCTCTCGAGGCGCTCCCGCACGTGACGGGGACCTCACTCGGAAGTCGGCGTGATCGTCACATCACCCTTAGCGACCGGTCCCGTACCGTAGGCCACACGCTTGCCGTTGCGATCATAGATGAGAAAGCTGATCACATCGGCGGTGTGTTCTTCCCTCTCCCGCTTGTTATCGGCAAACATCAGCCAATAGCGGCAGCCCGCCGCCCTGACATCAACGTCGGCCGAGCATCGGCCAGTGGCGTATGCCGTTGGAGTGTGCTTGCCCGTGGTGTCGAGTTGTTCGACGGTCTTGACCACGAAGACCCCCCGCGCCGAGTCGGAGAGATCGACCCGGATCGTCATCGAACCCGATGGGTAATCGTCGGTCGCTGGATTGAAGGCCAGGGTTCCTCTGACGGTGAACTCCCCGCTGTGAGCAGCATCCTTGCGCCGCTGGATGAAGACAATCGCTTTCGATTCCACCGAGCTCTTGTTCGAGGTGTGCAGATTCGGAACCTGGATGCTCATACCCTCGTCCCCCTTTGCATATTCCTTCTCATAGGGCTCCGGCCCTCTCTCTTCTGTCGTAGTCTCCTTCCGGGGTATCGGCAGTTCCCCGTCATCCCGGACTGCTCGCCGGCACTCGGGAACCAGGCGGCCGGCGGATAGCCCAGGGACGAAGCACTTCGAAGGCTGCGGCGGCGCGGAGCACCAGCGCGTCGTCCAGGCGCCGGCCTACGATCTGCAAGCCGACCGGCAAGCCGCTGGCCGTCCAACCGGCCGGCACGGAGATGGCGGGCTGGCCGCTGTAGTTGAACGGGTAGCAGAGCGTCCAGCCGAGATGGGTCACCGCACGGCCGGCCACTTCCCGCGGGCCGACGAGACCGAGCGGGAAAGCCGGCAGGCACAGGGTGGGAGTAAGCAACAGATCGTACCGTTCGAAGAACCGTCGCAGCGTGTCTACCATCGCCTGGCGAGCGACGACCGCCCGAAAATATTCCACTGGGCTCAGTGTGGACGAGGCCTCGGCGTACGCCACCAGCTCGGGATCCATCTGCGCCTTCTGCTCCGGCGGACGCGCCGCGTGGGCGCCGGCCTGGGCGCCCCCGTAGAGGGCCCGGAGAATCGTACTTGGATCGCCGAGCGCCGGACTGGCCTCTTCCACTTCAAGACCAAGCTCCCCGAAGGCACGCGCCGCGGCGGCCACGATCTCTCGCGTCTCCCGCTCGACCGGGGCGAAGCCAAGATCCGCTGACCAGGCAACCCTGACCGGTACGCCGCCAGGCGGCCGGATGAGCGGTTGCTCGCAGGCAGCCACGTAGTCGACCCCGTCGTCGGGCAGGGCGAAGGGATCGCGTCGGTCGTAGCGTGCGATCGCGTTCATCAGCAGCGCCACGTCACGGACGGTGCGGGCGAGTGGGCAGACGTGGGCGACCAGCTCGTGGCCCCCCGCGGCGGGATATATCGGCACTCGGCCGAACGACGGCTTGAGCCCCACGAGCCCGCAGAAGCTGGCCGGGATGCGGATCGAGCCGGCGCCGTCGGAGCCGAGGGCCAGTGGTCCGAGGCCAGCGGCCACCGCGGCCGCTCCGCCTCCCGTCGACCCGCCGGGCGTGCGCGTGAGGTCCCAGGGGTTGCGGGATTCGCCGAACAGCGGGTTGTCGGTCGAGCCACGCCACGCGAACTCCGGCAGGTTGGTCCGGCCGACGAAGATGGCTCCGGCCGCGCGCAAGCGTGCCACGCTGGGCGCGTTCTCCGTCGGAACGAAATCTGCCAGCAAGCGCGAGCCAAACGTGGTGCGGTCGCCGGCTGTCCAGAAGTTGTCCTTGATCGACAGCGGCACGCCGTGCAGAGGCCCGAGCGGATGGCCGACCATGATCCCCTGCTCCGCGCGGCGGGCCTCCGCCAGGGCCCGCTCGGCGTGGATCACGACGTAAGCGCCCAGGCGTCCGTTCAGCTGCTCGATCCGTTCGAGCACGGCGCGGGTGACCTCGACGGGGGACAGCGCCCGACGGCGAATCAGCTCGGCCAGCTCGACAGCCGGGGTGAAGCAGAGGTCGATGGCATTCACCGCGCGCCCTATCCTCCGGCCCCGTCGTCTCGCCTGCTTGACGCTGAGCGGAGCGCTTCCGCGAGGCGCCGCGCCGTGAAGGGCTGTCGGCCGGCGTCGATGCCAAGCGGGGCCAGCGCGTCGGCGACGGCATTCGCGATCGCCGCCGAGGCACCCATCACCCCGCCCTCGGCCATCCCCTTGATTCCCAGTGGCGTGTCGGGGTCCGGGCGCTCGAGGTGCTCGACCTCCAGGGCCGGAATCAGCGTGGCCGTCGGCATGGCGTAGTCGAGAAAGGTCGCGCTGAGGTTCTGCCCGTCGGCCGCGTAGGCGACCTCTTCACAAATGGCGCCGCCGATGCCCTGCGCGGTCGCGCCGTGCAGCTGCCCCTCGACGACGCGCGGGTTCAGCATCCGCCCGCACTCCTCGACGATCGCGTAACGCCCGATCGTGAGGGCGCCCGTCTCGCGGTCGATCTCGACCTCGCAGAGGTGGGTCCCGCTGGAAAAGGTCAGGGCCGGTGGGTCGAAGGCGTGCGTGGCCTCCAGTCCAGGCTCTACGCCCGGCGGTAACTCGATGGGAGCGAGATAGGCCTTCTGGGCGAGCTGCGCGATGGTCACGCCCGATGCCGGCGCGCCGCGCACACAGACCCGCCCGTCGGCCAGCTCCAGATCCTCGAAGGGGGCTTCCAGTATGTGTGCCGCGATTCGCAGCAGCTTCTGCTTGAGGACGCGCGCCGCTCCGAGCGCCGCCCCCGCGCTCACCACGCCGCCTCGGCTTCCGCGCGTGCCCATACCGTACGGCGCCCCGGCCGTGTCGCCTGAGTGGACGCGGACCGTCTCGATCGGTATCGTCAGAGCATCGGCCAGGGCTTGCGCCACCGTTGTCAGATGCCCTTGACCCTGGCTGACGATGCCGATCTGGGCCGACACGGCCCCGCTCGGCTCGATCCTCACGATGGCGGCGTCGTGGCCGGAGCCGGGAATACCGGCCGTCTTGTAGAACTCCGAGCCGTACGTGTTCGGCTCCACGTAGGTCGCCATGCCGATGCCGGTGATCCGTCCCGCCGCGCGCGCGGCGGCCTGCTCGCGCCGCCGGGTCGTGTAGTCGAACGCCGCGAGCGCTCGCTCCAAGGTGGCGCGCGGGTAGACCGACCGGTAGGTCAGCTCGGTCGCCGTCGTGTACGGCAGGTCAGATTCGGAAAGCATGTTTCGGCGTCGGACCTCGACCGGGTCCAGCCTGAGTGCTCGCGCCACCGCATCGATCGTCCCCTCAGTCACCCAGCTGCAGATCAGCATCGGCGCGCGGTAGGGACCGGCCGGGCACTTGTTCGTCAGGACGGCCGTGATCGCATAGCGATAGTCGCGCAGCCGGTAAGCGCCCGGGATCATCATGCCGACCACGCGCGCCATGTAGTTGGGAGGAAAATACGCGTAGGCTCCGAAGTCGGTCAGGATCTCGACGTCGAGGCCGAGGATGGTGCCGTCCCGCGTCACCCCCGCCCGGACGTCGACGATATCCTCGCGGGCGTGGAGCGAAGCCAGCAGGTTCTCGCGGCGGGTCTCGATCCAGCGCACCGGCCGACCCAGAAGCCGCGAGGCGACCGCCGTGGTCAGCTCCTCGCGGTAGAGGGGAATCTTCTGGCCGAAGCCACCGCCCACGTCCGGGGCAATCACCCGCACCGTGCTCTCCGGAATGCCGAGCCGGGCCGCCAGCGCCGAGCGCATCGGATGCGGAATCTGGGTGGAGTGCCAGAACGTGAGCGTCTCCTCCCCGGGCTGCCAGCTCGCCAGGCAGCCGCGCGGCTCCATGGGCGCGTGCGTCTGGCGGCCCTGATGGAAGCGTGCCCGTACCATCCGCTCGGCCGCGCCGAGCGCAGATTCGACATCGCCGTGGGCGAACACCCCCTGATATGGGCGATTCCCCGGAATCGTCTCGTCGACCCGCGGCAGACCAGCATCCTGGGCGCGCTCGAGATCGACTACGGCCGGCAGCGGCAGGTACTCCACGTCGACGAGCGCACAGGCGTCCTCGACCAGGTAGCGGTCCTTGCCGACCACGCACGCGACCAGATCGCCGACGAAGCGAACCTTGTCTGCCGGCAAAGTTGGCATCTGCATCGGCAGCAACCCCTCGATCGGTGGCGCGATTCGGAGGGGCGTCGTCGCGCGGGCGAGATCTTCACCTGTGAGCACGGCGGCGATGCCCGGTGCTCGACGCGCAGCATCGATGTCGATGCGGCCGAGCCGGGCATGCGGGTGCGGGCTGCGCACGAAGGCGGCGTGCAGCAGTCCGGACGCCGTGAGGTCCCCGATGTAGGTGCCGCGCCCGAGGACCAGCTTGCGCGTCTCGCGCGGGCTCAGCCCCGCGCCGACGTATCGCCCGTGCTGTTCGCTCACCGGTGGCCAGCCTAGCATGGGGCGGGTCCGAGTCCGCCCCGTGCCGCCCGAGGCACCGGGCAGAGCGCTCCCCTTCCCACACGCCTCGGCTATTTCGTGAAGCATGAGCATCCGGGCAGCACATTGGCTCCGTCGGGCCGAAGCGGATCTCGTCCACGCGCGACACATGCCCTGCGCGACAAGCACCACGAATGGGCCTGCTTCGCCGCTCAGCAGGCAGCCGAGACGGCCGCCAAGGCCGCGCATGCTGCTCTGGGCCAGCAAGCCCCGGGGCCGACGCGCAGCGCGGTCTCCATGCGCTGGGAGACGATGCGGTTCGTTTGCAGCGTCTGCGTGTCGTTAGTCCCCCACGGCCGCGCCGCGCGCCATGATAGGCTCCTTGCCAATCGATTGTCGATTGGCTACGTCGCGTGCGCGCCGTCAACGACCGCGCATAGGGAATCCGTCTCTCAACAGTCAGCGTCCGTCCTTGGACCGTGTCAAGGACACGGGGAGGAAACCATGAGACGATCGACCAGGCCGTTCGGTCCGTGGCTGTCCGTACTGACCATGGTCCTCGCCGCCGTCGCCGGAGCTGCCGCGATGGCGCCCGCCCAGGAGCCGGTGAAGTTCAAAGTCGCCAACCTCGGCTTCCCGTCCCACTCCGCCATGATCATCAACGTGCTCAAGGAGAAAGGGTTCGACCGCAAGCACGGGGTCGACATCGAGGTGAAGGTCTACGGCGCCGTGAGTGCCTACTACGGCTCCACGGCCTCCGGCGAGACCGACGCCGCTCCCGGCGGGCCTCTCGTCTTTCAGCGCATGCGGCTGGAGGGCGTGCCCCTCAAGATCACGGCCACCCTGGTGGACATGACATCGATGTCGGTGGTGACCAAGGACCCCACCATCAAGGCGCTGACCGACCTCCGGGGCAAGACCATCGCGGCCGACATGGCATCGTCCGAGTATTCGGTGCTGAGCCTGTACGCCAAGAAGCAGGGCCTGGCGTTCGGCAAGGACGTTACCGTGGTGCAGGCGGGGCCGCCGCTCGTCCGCACGCAGCTCGCCGCCGACCGTGTCGACGCCGGCATGACGTGGGAGCCCACCGCCACCTTGACCATGCGGGACAACCCCGCCTATCGCATCATCTTCAACGGCAAGCAGGCCTGGCGGGAGATCACGGGCAAAGATGGCTGGCTCCTCGCCCTCGGTGTGCGCGAGGACTGGATCGCCAGGAACGGCGCGCACCTGCCCCGGGTCATCGGCGCCTTCGACGAGGCGGCGCGCTACATGGTCTCCAACCCCGATGACTGCGACCGGATCCTCCAGCAGGCCATCAAGCTGCCCCCGGGCGCCTTCAAGGACATGATCACGGCCCCCCGCGTGGTCTTCCGGGTTATCGGCACCAGCGACCCGAGCGCCCGCGAGACACTGTGGGAGGTAATCAAGGTGGGCATCGCCGAGGGCTACTTCAAGGAGCCCGTCAAGGACCAGGCCGTCATCTACGTGCCCTGAGCAGGGCCGGGACCGAACGGGCGATGGCTGATCGAGTCCCCGAGCGGCTGGGCGAAGCCGTCGAGGCGGGTGATGTCGGGTTCGGGGGACGCTGGCCGAAGGAAACCATCGTGTCCCTCGGAGCCTTCATCGTGCTGTGGCAGCTGGCGTCGATGGTGCTGCCACCGTTCGTGGCGCCGAGCTGGGGCCGCATCGGCCAGAGCCTGCTCCGTATCCTGACCCAGCCCGACTTCATCGCCGTCACCGTGGGTCGGGTGGCCCTGGCCCTCGCCGTCTCCTTCGTGCTCGGCATGGCCCTGGCCATGGTCATGTACCGCTGGCGCGGGCTCGAGCGCTACGGCATGCCCTTCATCAAGCTGCTGATGGCGGTGCCCGTGCTGTGCTGGATCCTCTTCGCCGTGCTCTGGTTCAAGGTGCGCGAGGTGCGCATCGCCTTCATCCTGGTGGTGGTCTGCGCGCCCATCTTCATCATCGACGTGCTGGACGGCATGCATGGCGTGAGCAAGGAGCTGCGCGACGCCGTGCGCGCCTTGCGCCCCACCGCCCGCCAGTTCTTCGCCAAGTTGATCCTGCCGGCCACGGTGCCGGCCATTCTCACGAGCTGGAAGGTGAACCTGAGTCTGTCCATCCGGGTGGTGACCATGGCCGAGCTGGTGGGGGCCACCTCCGGCATCGGCTATGCCCTCATGCAGGCCAACGAGACCTTCTCGGTGGCCGATGTCTTCGCCTGGACGGTGGTGCTGGTGGTCATCCTCATGCTCGCCAACATCGCGGTGACGCGCCTCGAGCGCCGCCTGCTGGTGTGGCGCGAGTGAACTCGCCCGCGCCGCTGGCCCGCCCCGGGAACGCGGACATTCTGGTGCGGGCGCTGCGCAAGGTCTTTCGCCAGAAAGGCTCGGGCGTGCCCGTGGTCGCCATCGAGCGTCTGGACTTCACGGTGCCGCGCGGCGAGATCGTCGCCATCGTGGGCAAGACGGGGTGCGGCAAGTCCACCTTCTTCAACATCCTCATCGGCCTCGAGCATCCGACCGAAGGGAGCATCGAGGTCGACGGGCGGACCCCTTACGGCGAATTCGACGCCTTCCGAGGCCGCATCGGCATCATCTTCCAGCAGGACAGGCTCCTGCCCTGGCGCACTCTGCTCGACAACGTCACGCTCGGTCTCGAGATCATGGGGATCGACCCCGAGGAGCGGCGCGCCCGCGCCGAGCGGTGGTTGCACCGGCTGGGGCTCGACGGCTTCCTGCGCGCCTTCCCGAGCGAGCTGTCGGGCGGCATGCGGCAGCGGGCCGCGCTGGCCCGCGCCTTCGCCGTGAATCCCGAGATCCTGCTCGCCGACGAGGCCTTCGGCCACCTCGATGAGGTGACGGCGCGCCAGATCCGCGGCCAGTTCTTCGAGATGGTGCGCGCGGAGGGCAAGACGGCCATCCTCGTCACGCACCAGCTCGAGGAGGCCATCGAGGCCACCGACCGGATGCTCGTGTTCGGCCGCCCGGCCACCCTGCTCTCCGACGTGCCGCTCCGAGGATGCCGGCCCGAGGACGTCGGGGGCCTGCGCGCCCGCATCCAGTCCGTGCTGGAGAGCAACGAGCCCGATCCCGAGTTCGCCACCACAAGGGAGTCGTCATGAAGCTCGACTCAAGCGCCCAGAGGGTCCTCGATGCAATTAATGTCGACGAGCTGATCAAAGTCACCCTCGACCTCGGCAACCTCGACAGCCCCACCGGCAGCGAGGGGCCGGTGGCCGACTACGTCTACGAGTGGCTTCGCCGCCAGGGGGTCGAGGCGCGCAAGGAGGCTCTCGTTCCCGACCGCCCTAACGTGATCGGGCGGCTGCCAGGCAGCAGCTTCGGCCGCAGTCTCGTCTTCAACAGCCACATGGACACCACCATCCACAAGGACGAGTGGTGGACGACCCGCCGCGCCGCCGAGCCCGTCTTCCACTCGGCGTGGCGCGAGGGCGACGTCATCATCGGCAACGGGGTCTGCAACGACAAGGGCCCGATGGCCACGTGGCTCCTGGCCGCCAAAGCCATCAAGGATAGCGGGGTCAGCCTCAAGGGCGATCTGTTAATGATGGCGGTGGTAGGTGAGATCGGCGTGGAGCCCGTCGACGAGTTCCAGCCCCCGGCGTACCTGGCCAAGGAGCCCGGGACTCGCTACGCCATCACCCGTGGCGGGGTGGCCGACTTTGCGCTGGTGGCGGAGGGCACCGACTTCGGCATCGTGGGGGTGGAGGCGGGCAAAGCCTTCTTCAAGATCACGGTATTCGGCGACGACCTGCCGATCTACACGCCGTACATCAAGCGCCCCACGCCGATCGAAAAGAACCCGAACGCCATCTTCCGCATGGCTCCCCTGCTCGAGCAGCTCGACGCCTGGGCCTGGGAGTACGAGCGGCGCAATCGCTACGAAGGACCAGGCGGCGTTGTCGTTCCCCGGGTCAACGTGGGGGCCATCCGGGGCGGGGTGCCTTACAAGATCACCAAGACCGTGCAGCAGTGTGCCATCTACGTGGACGTGCGCATCACCCCCGTGCAGGACGTCCTCCAGATCCGCGAGGACCTCCGCCGGCTGCTCGGGAGCACAGGGCTCGGGGGCGAGGTGGAGCTCTACACCTATCGGCCCGCGTTCGAGATCGACCCCGTGAAGGCAGCGCCGCTGGTGGCGGCGATCACTCACGCCCACGAGGCGGTGGTGGGTGGCGCGCCGAGGCCGCCGGCCGCGCCCTTCTCCAGCATGTGGCGAGACATCAATTGCTTCAACGAGATGCGCATCCCCGCCGTCACTTACGGACCAGGCGTCAGCGTGGGCGGCGGCAACTTCGCAATGCCCATCGAGACGCTCGTGACCGGCACCCGGCTCTACGCCCTCGCCGCCCTCGATCTTTGTAATCAGGAGCGCGCCTGACGGGAGTGTAGTCGGAAGCGCCCCTAACGGGAGGCACGCTGGCGCTGCTATCGTGTACCGAGCGCCGAGCAGAAGCCTCGAGGAGGGCACAAACTCTCGACGGAGGTAGGAATGCGGTTCGGCGGCAGGATCGCCATCGTCACTGGAGCGGGCGGGGGGTCTCGGAGCCGTTTACGCCACGGCCCTGGCGCGGGAAGGCGCCTCCGCGGTGGTCGTGGACCGCGTTGCCGATGCCGTCGAGCAGGAGGCCGCGAAGATCCGGTCGGCATACGGCGCCTGCCTCGCGGTCGCAGCCGACCTGACTAAACCCGACCAGGTTGATCGAATGGTGGCGACCGTCATCGAGGCCCACGGCCGCATCGACATCCTCGTAAACAATGCCGGAGGAGGATCCTCATCAACGGGGAACGCGGGAACGATCGAGGAAGAGGATGCGACGTCATGGGATCATCTGGTGAACGCGAACGTGAAGACCGCTTTCCTCTGTACGCGCGCGGTGGCGGCGCCCATGAAAGAGCGGCGCTACGGCAAGATCGTGAACGTGTCCTCGCGGTCGGCCCGGATCAGCGATCCCACTGTCCATCAGTCGCCCGCCTACGCGTCGGCGAAGACGGCGGTGCTCGGCCTCACGCGCTTTGCCGCCCGCGAGCTCGGCCCCTTCGGCATCACCGTGAATTGCCTGGTCCCCAGTCTCACCATCAGCGGCCCGGTGCTGCAAGGCTACTGGGATCGAATGAGCGAGGTGGCCCGTGAGCGCTACCTCGCGCAGATCGCCCTCGGCCGCCTCCCCCGCATGGACGAGCTGGCGTCGGCCATGCTGTTTCTCTGCAGCGACGAGAGCAGCTACATCACCGGGATCGCCCTCGACGTCAACGGCGGTTCGTTCATGCCCTCGTGACGACAGCCGCTGTGAGCGTTCATCCCCTCGTGACGACAGCAGCCGTGAGCGTTCATCCCCTCGCCTAAGCACCATGCCCGCTGACGTTCCGCCGCCTAGCGCATACCCCGCCCGCCCCGTGCGGCTCCTCGTCCCCTTCCCGCCCGGTGGCTCCACGGAGTTCACGGCGCGAACGGTGGCGGAAGCGTTGCAGGAAATCTTGGACCAGCCGTTCATCGTCGAGCCCCGGGTCGGCGACGCGGGCCTGACCGCGCTCCGCGAGCTGCTCCACGCCGACGCGTACACGTTGATGGTCGGCAGCGTCAACACGAACTCGATCGCGCCGGTGGTCTTCAGGCGGGAAATGGACTTCGATTACGACGCCGCTATCGTAGGGGTGTCGAGGCTCGCCGAGTTTCCCAGGGTCCTCGTGACCGGGTCGTCAGCACGAGCCATAGCCCTCCCCGAGTTCATCGCCGCCGCCAGGACCGCGCGAGGCAAGGTGAAGAATGGCACGGACTGGATCGGCAGCTATCCCGATATCGATGCCGTGCTGCTGGGCAAGGCCGCCGGCTTCGCGGTTGTCAACCTGCCCAAGGCGGGTGGCGCCGAGGGCTTGCTGGCCGCCCTCATCAATGGGGAACTCGACATGCTCTTCCTCAATGTGCGGACGGCGAGCATGGCCGCGGGCGCCGGCCACGTCACACCCCTCGCCGTGACCGGTCCCACCCGTCTCCCGGCTTTCCCGGACGTGCCTACGCTGGAGGAGTCAGGATTTTCGGGCATCGGCACTCGCCACTGGCATGGGCTGTTCGCATCGAGCCGGACGTCCGGCGAGATCGTGGACCTGCTGCACGGAGCCGTGACGCGCGCGCTGAATTCCGACGAGGTCCGCGCGCGCTTCGAGTGGGTGGGAGCGCGCGTGGCCACGAGCGCGTCCCCCCGCCAATTCGCCGAAGAGCTACGCGAGGAACGGGCGCGCTGGGAAAGAATCGTCGCGGACATCGATCTGGCCGTCACGTAGCTCCACACTCACTCAAACCAGCGCTGAGGGTGACATGCGACATACGCGGAAGAACGTCATCGACCGAACGCGGTGCGAATTCGCTCAGCTCGATCGGCTCGTGAGCCGTCTGCGCCCGGCGGACTGGAAGCAGCCCGTTCCGCGGCCCCCCACGCGCGATCCGTGGACGGTCAAGGATGCTCTGGCCCACATCGTCTACTGGAAGGAGCACACGGCTCGCGTCATCCGCGGCGAGCGGCGCCCGCCCGAGATGCGGGGGCTCGACGTGAATCAGATCAACCGCGTCATCTACGAGCGCTGGCGGGGCCAGAGGCCGAGCAAGGTTGTCGCCTGGCATCGTCGCGTCCACGAGGAGGTGCTGCGAACGTTGGCGCGCACGCCGGCGGAGTGGATCGGTCGCCGCGACCGCTCGCCGCAGTGGCCGGCCGACCTCGATGGCCACTCGGCCGCGCACCGCGTGAAGGACATCGAAGGGGCGCTCGGCCGCCCGCCCCGACGATGAAGGAGCGAGAATCAGCGAAAGCACGGGGTCAGCTTCGCGACCGCCCAGCTTGCCTTCATGGATCCGCGGCGCGTGATCGCCGAAGATCTATCCCATAGCCTCGCCTCCTCACTCCAGGATCGTGACCGATGCTAGACTCCGCCTTCAGGCGTGATGGATAGCGGGGAGCACGACGTCATCGTGGTGGGGCTACGAGGTTCGCCAGTCGTCACGAACTGAGTCGGAGTAGAGATGACGATTGCTCGTAACCCCCTCCACGGATCCGGACGAGCGGCATTACCGCATCCGGCTCTTGCCTCAGGTGACAACGCCAAGTCGCCTCAGGGGATAGGGGTGAC
>Ga0187893_10000533_pt1 | contig 98101 bp, 77 predicted proteins | sample MA1701074metaG_FD_139574 | JGI IMG/M metagenome (GOLD analysis project Ga0187893, IMG submission 139574) | White microbial mat communities from a basaltic lava cave in the Kipuka Kanohina Cave System on the Island of Hawaii, USA - MA170107-4 metaG ...
CTGATCGAATGCGTCCGCAGCTACCTGCGGCAAACCCAAGGACGGCCCGGCCTGGTGCGGAACTACTTCAAGCATGAATCCATCGCCTACGCAGCCGCATAGAATGAAAAATGTTCAACCAATGGTGGCCGGGGTAATAACTAGTTCCAACGTCGCACGAATCAATGGCCCGATCTCACCGCGGCGTCGCTCGACTTGTTCTGCGTCTGGCCACATGCTTACGCGCGGATGTAGGTCCATTGGGTCAGGGTCACGCATTCTCTTAAAGATAGATCGGACGGATGGATCAACCGAACGAGGGAGAAGGCGACATAGAGATAGGAAATCTCTCGCGTGCATTCGAATTTCCTCCGATGACTGTCGCTTCGCAAACGCGAGCAACTCGCGAAATGTTTCCACTCCTTTGGGGAAATCACCTTCCTCGAACTCAATTCTGGCAAGGTCGAATCGACACAGGAGCGCGCGATAACCGAGCGAAGCAACATCATCAACCTGGATCGCCCTTCGCAAACACTCATAAGCCTCTGGAGTTTTTCCCAATCTTTCAACAAGACTTGATGCCTGTTCTCTGAGTGCGTCCACCAACGAACCTGCTTGCTCCGGATTATTTCGGGCGAGTGATTCCAAGATGAGGAGTTGCTCTTTCTTCAGTTGTTCCCATTCGTTGATCCTGCCTTGGCTCCAGCGTAGCTCAGCCAGTGACGATAGGTCTGCCGCCACGGCAGGATTTTTCTCGCCGTGTAGCCTGCGGCGCATTGAAAGTGCTTCAGTCAGAAGCGAATCTACGGCATTCGGATCACCTCGTTTTGTAGACATTAAGAATCCGGCGTATTTTTTGCTCGCATCAGCGATGGTATCATCGTCGCCCGACGAAAACGATTTAAGCAGCGCGATTGCGCTGAGATATTGGTCTTCGGCTTTTGAAAAGTCATGCAACATATGGAAGGCGTACGCAAGGGCCAAGCGTATTTCCACTTCTACCTCCGGGTGCTCCCGCACTTTGCTGTTCTTGAGATCTTGCGCCGCCCCCTCAACAGCCTCGGATAACGTTACACTGCGAATTTCGTGAGTCACCGAGCCAACACGCTCGAATTGCGGGATGGGCACAGTCGTCTTTGTTCGCGTAAGCATGTGCAATAGGAATTCCTTGACGGCATTGGATTGATTTTTTTCACGTTGGGCCTGCTCGCGCGCCAATGTCTCTTTTTTTCGCGCAGATCTTTCCTTGCTTGCGAGCACCCCCATTCCAATTGCGGATGCAAGGACGAGGATGATGAACACCGACGCCGTGGTAAACGCCGCTTTGTTTCGCTTGATCGCCGCCTTCAGGATGTACAACCGGCTGTCTTTCTTGGCCTCAATCGGCTCATCCTTCAAATAATGCTCGACGTCCCTGGCCAACTCAGCGGCCGACTGGTATCGGCGGTCCCGCTCCTTGGTGAGTGATCGGAGAACGATCGTCTGCACCTCATCATCGATGGGGCAGCTCCCCGCGCGGAGCTTTCTTTCGGTGCGATGCTGCACCCCCGAGTCCTTCCTCCACGTCCGGCTCGGCGGCGTCGGCGGCGTGTGGGCGATGTGGTTCAGCACCTCCGCCATCTGGCCCGCTACCGGGTACGGATACGTCCCCGTCAGCACCTCGTAGAGGATGACGCCGAGTGAGTACACGTCCGTTCGAATGTCGATCTCGTCGGGGTTGCCCCTGGCCTGCTCGGGGCTCATGTACGGCAGCGTGCCAACCACCTGGCCGGTGAGCGAAACCAGCGTCTCGTCCGGGCCGGAGAGCTGCTTGGCCAGGCCGAAGTCCAGGACCTTGGGCACGCCGTCAGAGTCCACCAGGATGTTCGAGGGCTTGAGGTCGCGGTGGATGACGCCGCGCTGATGGGCGTAGTTCACTGCCTCGCAGACCTTGGCGAACAGCGCCAGCGCCTCCTCCATGGCCATCTTTTTGGCGCGGACGTATCGGTCCAGCGGCGTTCCGCGGACGTAGTCCATCACGCAGTACTGCCGGCCATCGGAAGTCTCACCGGAGTGAAAGACCTCGACGATATTGGCATGCCGCAATCGGGCGACCAGTTCAATCTCGCGCTCGAAACGCCGCCGCGCGGATTTCGAAGCGAACGGTCCTTCTAACAGGACCTTGATGGCAACCTTGCGTTTGGTGCCTTTTTGAATTGCCTGGTATACGATGCCCTGGCCCCCGCGATGCAGCTCGCGGATGATCGTGTACCCTTCCATGAAATCCGCCGGTATGCCCATCGTAGGCGCGGTGGTCTCGGTGGGTCGTGCGCCGTCCGGGACCTTCATGAAATCGGGTGACATCCCTGCGTGATGGGCCAGCAGCGATTCAACTTCGGCGCGCAGGGCTTCATCTCCGCCGCAGGCGTCTGCGAGGTATCCGGGGCGCTCAGCCGGAGGAAGGGCCAGCGCCTGGTCAAAGAGGGTACGGACTCGTTCCGGTCGCTCCGGGAACATGGCTCGCTCCAAGACCCCGGGATGCGCTCCATCCTCTGCGAGCGACCTGCTCGCGGGCCGCAAGGAATGGAGGGTTGCCCATTATGCGCAATTCGCGGCCGGTGGGCCAGAGGCAGGGCCTTTCTCAATGGCAGCCCGCACGGGTACCGACACCGCCCACGCAGGGACGCGAGGGGATTCCTGCCCATAGGCGACGGCCCGCGCTGGGAGGATCCCCGGGGGAGACTTCTGCGCAACGCGGCGATATTTGATTGCGCCGCCGACCAGAATCCAACGCATGAAAGAGAGGGGGCGCGATGACCTAGCCGCAAAGGGCGAGAAGGAGAATCCCATGTCCGCCAAACCAGTTTCCTCCATTGGAAGGATCGTTGCATGCGGCACAGTCATTCCGTTGGTCATGGGCGGGTGTCCGGCGCAGGTCCCCGAGCCCCCAGCACAGCCCGGGCCGAAGGTACTGGTCATATCAGAGGACCCAACGCCTGACGCCGCCGGACGGGTCATCATCTCTCCCGCGGCCATCCCGGTGGACCAGGGGGCACCTCAGCCAGGCTGGGGTCTGGTGACGGGCGACGGTATGCGCCTCTACCGGATGGATGCCGTGCAGGTCATGCCCGACGGCTCATTGGAGGTCACGATCTCCCAGGCGAGCTTGAGCGAACTGGGCGTCGAAGGCGTGTTCCAATTCGCTCACCCGTTGGACTCGGTGCAGGCCGCGAAACTCGGTCGGCAGGATCTTGCCGCCAATGCGGAATACCAGATTCTTGACGTGACCATGCCATTCTCGAAGAGGGTAAACCTCACGAACGACGGCAGTGTTACGGCGATGGTCGATGGCCGGTTTGATCTGGACGGAACCTTTCACCTGGCTTTTGATGTGGGTGAATTAAGCGGCTTGAGGACGTTCTCGTCCTCGGTCGAGGGGACGAGCTCTTTCAGATTGCACGCAAACGTCACTGCTCAACGAGACGCGAACGTTTCCGGCGAGCAGCCGGTGACATCTCGGCTCACGATACCTTTCGATGGCGTCATTCCCACCGTTCCGCCGATTCCCATTCGAATCGTGGTAGCAGCGCAGTTGTTTCTAGGATTTGAGGGCAGGGTAACCGCGAATGCATCGGCGGATGCCGGGGTCAACGCGGGGGCACAGGTAGAGGTGGGCGCAAGATACAATTCCTCAGCCGCCAACAGATGGTCCACAATCTCTCAGGCCGGTTTTAATTGGGGATACGACGAACCGACCCTGTGTTATAACGGCTCGGGGTCGTTGCGGGTCTATTTGCGGCCCCATTTCGAGGTGCAGCTATGGGGTCTTGTCGGGCCGACGTTCGACATTGAGCCCTATGGGAAGTTGGATGCCAACATTCAGGGTTGCCTCGGGAATCCTCTGATCCCCTTTGACGTAGTGTTAACGGCTGGCGCAATCGGCTATGCGAAGATCAAGGCAGATATTCTCGATCGGTTTGTAATCGAATCCCCGCGATTGACCGTTTTCGATGTCTCTCGCGAACTCAAGCGATGGCACAACGCTCCCGCCGCGCCAAGGTACCTTCTCACGCTCTTGCCCAGTCCGTCGGGCAGCGGATCGATTACCGCAGACCCGACCCCGGTTAACGGGACCTACGCGGCGGGAACGGTAGTTCAGGTCACCGCCAATCCCACGTCGGGCTATCAGTTTGGCTCATGGAGCGGAGACGTCGCGGGGACGGTCAATCCGCAATCTGTCACCATGAACGGAAACAAGAGCATAACGGCGAACTTCGCGGTGGCGCCGATAGATCGCTATTCCCTGACACTCTCGTCAAGCCCCTCAAACGGAGGCACAATTACGGCCGATCCCTTGCCCGTCAACGGAACCTACGCGGCAGGAACGGTCGTTCAACTCACCGCCAATCCCGCGTCGGGCTATCAGTTCGGCTCCTGGAGTGGAGACATCACGGGGACGACCAACCCGAAGTCAGTTACACTGACTGCGAACCGCAGCGTGACGGCACAGTTTTCCCAGACCCAGACTCCGACAGCGCCCGCGCCGACTATCAGCCCGAACGGGGGTACCTACATCGGTTCTACGCAAGTAACAATGGCCTGTTCGGATTCCCTGGCGACCATTCGGTATACGACAAACGGGAATACGCCAACGGGTGGTTCAACGGCCTACGGCGGACCTTTCACATTGACCAGCTCGGCTACGGTGAAGGCGCGGGCCTTTCGATCAGGTTACAATGATAGCAATGTCGCCTCCGCTACTTTTACCATCGATCCGCCCCCGCAACCACCGGTATGTACAGTAGTTCCCACGTTCCATGACTTTGGCACAGTTCCAATTGGGTCGTCAACGGATCGAACGTTCACGATCACCAACACAGGCGGAGGCACGCTCTCGGGGAGCGTTTCGGGGTCGTGTGGGCAGTATTCGATCGTCTCGGGCGCCGGGTCGTACAGTCTGGGCGCGGGTCAAAGTCACACGTTGACGGTCCGCTTCTCGCCGAATTCGGCGGGCACCAAGACCTGCACGATCACGCTGTCCGGCGGCTGTGCCAGCGTCACCTGCACCGGAATAGGCGTTGGACTACCGACGGTTACGCTTGTCGGCCCTGCGGAAGTTACACAAACTTCCGCGGCATTTGCAGGAAATGTTGGATCAAGCGGTGGGACGTCGGTTATAGAGCGCGGTTTCTGTTGGTACACCAGCAGCAATCCGACAATAAACAACAACAGATTGCCTGCAGGAAGCGGGACCGGCACGTTTAGCGGCACTCTTGCTGGGCTTTCATCCGGTACCCACTATTACGTCCGCGCCTACGCTACAAGCTCAGCCGGGACCGCGTATAGCAATCAGGTTGACTTTCGAACCATGGCGGAGATCTTCTCCGAGGGCTTCGAGGGCGCCTTTCCAGGTTCTTGGTACGTTGGCAATAACAACTCAAACACCGTGGCGAGGTGGGGCGACAATCGAAACGGCTCGTACCGGGGTAGCAGGAGCGCTTTTTGCGCTGACAACGGCAGCGACACGCGAGCAACTTACGATAACAACCTGAACACCTACATGCAGCGAAGGAGCATTTCCCTTTCGGGTTACAGTAATGCGACCCTGACATTTGCCTATTGGATGAACATCGAGGGACACTCATCCTGTAGTTTTGACAGGTTTGAAGTCAATGTGCGCAACCAGTCCGGCACCTGGTCGAACCTGATGACGATCTGCGGGAACCAGAGTGGCGCAGGTTGGCAGGTCCGGACCGTCAACATGAACGCTTATGCGGGACAGACGGGCCTGATTATCAGTTTCGACTTTGTCAGCGATGGCAGCGTGGTTCCCAGCAGCCCCGCCGGCGTATGGCTAGACGAAGTAAAGTTGACAGCTCGCAATTGAGTGGCTGCTCGCGCCTCAGGCAGATAGCGAGGCAAGCCTTCGTGACTGGACAGCACGGGCTGGCCCTCGAAGCGCATCGCTTGGCTCTCTGCTCGGGACGACTATGGCGAACGACTCATGCTGGTGCGCGAGGTTGACCGCGAAGTGAGCGGGGGGTGGCGATCCCACCGACGCGCGTTACGATGGAGGCCGGCAAGCCGTGGGCATGGTGACGACCACGGAAAGAGGTGTCATTCCCGTCGTCGCCCGATGGCGTACGACGTGCCGTCAATTGAAAGGAAAGTCAGCATGCTTAGGACTCGCACAACTGGTAGGCCGGCGATCCTGCTGGCGTTTCTAATCTCACTAACAGCCACCGGCGGCTGCGCGTTTGTTCCAACGCCCGTCCGCTTGCTGGACAAACCCAGTGGCTCGGAGAAAAGTGCCGACAAGAACGTGAAGGTCTTCGTGGTCGTATGGGATGAGCGCCCACAGTCGATCCAGAAAAGCAACATGTGCGGAATTATGAGGAACCTTTATATGGTTCCTACGTCATTTGCGTTCTTAGCCCATCGCGAGCATTTGGACGAGATTCTCGCTCATCACATTGGCCAGAGACTGCGGGAGGCCGGATACCAGGTCGTCGGTTCCTACCCGCAAGCCGCCGACGCCCTGAGCGCTGAAGAGATCCGTGCGAGAGACCTTGACTCGCAAGCTCGGAATGAAGCCTGGTGGAAGGATGCAGGGTCACAGGCTGATTCAGAGTTTAAGAAGAAGGGTCTGACGGGAGGCGTTGAACCACTGGACGAACTATCGCTCTCGGTGTGGGGGGAGGAGGTCGATCCCTCTGGGGCCGACGCGGTAGTCGAAATTAAGATCCGGAAGTTTTGGTCTGACATGGGGTGGGCAATCGACGTGACAGGTGTGTTTGCCTGGATGTCGGCAAACTTCGCGGTCTGCGATGCGGATGACCCCGCTCGCAAAGTCGTCTTTGGCAAGAAGGTCCGTGGATTCGGTCATGGCAGGGGCGTCACCCCCCTCGAGGCCTATGGTGTTCCAATTAACGCCGCGTACTGGTTTGTTCTGCATGAGACGGAAAAGGTCATCGCGTCGGAGGAATTCCGCCAGGCTATAGGTGGCCTTGCAGACGCTCGCGCTGCGAGATTGTGAGATGCAGCGGGCCAAGGTCTATCGGCGCCATCAGCACCGGCAAGAAGCTTCGCGAGCCTTCGTCGTGCTCCTGCTCTTGGGCTCGGGGTGCGCCAATGAGCCGAACCTGACAATCAAAGTGGAAGATGCTTCAAAGCTGCATCGAATAGCTATTCTCGATTTCGTGGACGCGCCGGGGGCCGATGCTGGCCATTCGGGGAGAGTCGTGGCTGGGGTTGTTGCGAAGGCGGCCCTTGCTGTTCCAGGATGGCAGATTCTCGAACGCAAGCGCTTGGATCACATCCTTGCGGAACAGGATCTCCAGGCCACGAATATCGTCGACACAGCGAGTGCTGTGCGTATCGGTAAAATAGTTGGCGCAGACGGCATCGTGGTCGGTGAAGTCGCTAGATATCGCATTGGTTCCATCCCGTTCTTGTTTCTTGTAACGCTTGACCAAGACGTTTACAAAATCGAGTATGGGCTTCGTCTTGTCAGCGTCGAGACAAGCGAAGTGTGTTTGTCTGCACATATATCCAACGAGCACCTCGTCTCTTTCGATGCCGCCATCTCAGAGCCAACGGCGGAATTGTTTCAACGAATTGCTGCTGAGCTTGGGCGGCTACAAACATCAACGAGCGCCCCTTCACCTAACGAGTTTAACTCTCCTGATCGACCACGTTGAAATGCGCGGATTGTGTCCTCCGCCAATAAAAGGGTTTCTGGATTCAGAACCGCCTTCGATCGACTCGATCAAGGTAATCGTAGCCTCCCGCAGTTATGGACGAACTGTGAGGCCGGGTCGGCCAAAAGGTCGTGGTAGTGCATCGTCAGGAGCAGGTGGCCTGCGAACCTGACGAATGCCCAGCGCGGCGCGCGAGGTGATCCTGACCGAGCCGGTGCGCTTGGAGGCGTCGAGGGCGGGGCTCAGGGCGACCAACATGTTCGGTCCCGGCTTTCCCGACCTCCACTGACTTGACCCGGCGGTAGGCGGGGGCAAGAGCCGGCGGGCACCGGCGGGATTACCAACGCACTTCTCGGGCCAGGGCCCTCAGGGCCGTGACGGGTCGATGGCGTCATTAAGCGCGTCGGTGTCCCGTCATGCTGGCGACACAGGGCGTACGTTTCACGTTGATACCATTTCACAGAGTGCCTGGGCACGCCAACGGGTGGGTGCGCGTCCGGTGGGTGATTTCCGCCGCGCACGCGATCACCGCGACGGGGCATCGGGCTGCTGTGATTGGGAGCACGCGCATGGGAATCAGGCTGACGACACCCATGGCCGCCAACCATGATGATGACACGGGGCCGGCCGAGCCGCCAGTCCTCTTGACGCCCGAAGAAGCCGCGAGGCTGCTTCGCGTTTCTGCGGAGCATGTCCGATGCCTGATTCGGTCGGGCGAGCTTCCTGCCATAAACATCGCGGCTGGCCGACGGCGACCTCTCTATCGAATTCATCGCCAAGCCATCGACGATTTCATTCGACCGAGCAACTCGCCGACTCAGGCGCCGCCCCGGCCGCGCAGGATTCCGCGCTCTCCGGTTCCGGACCTGTTTCCGGGCGTGAAATAACAGGCCCGAGCAATTTCCCGCGGGCCTGCATGACGGCCGCATCAACCTCGCCATCGGGGGTATGGGTGTATCCGACCTGCATCTGAATCTGGCTATGACGCATGAATTTGCGGTGTACATGAGGATTGGTGACCAGTGAAATCGCGGTCGAGGCGCAGTGCCGCAACCGATAGAAGCCGTAGCACGGGACGCTCATCTTGACGCACAGCTTGCGAAATTGCTCGCATACAGCGTCCTTGTTCCAGGGCCGCCAGTATCGCGTGACGAAGACGTATCCGTTGTCCGAGACAACCCGCTCGCGCTCGGCCAGCCGCTCGCATAACTCGGTCCGTGACGCTCGGACCGCCTCCAGTGCTGCAGCAGTCTCGGGCCAGATCGCGTATGTCTGGCACACGCCGGTCTTGCTTCGCGGCAGCGTTATGCGGCCATCCAGGATGTCGTCCCAGGTTAGGTCGCGGACATCCTTGGGGCCGAAGCCGCAATTCAGCGCCAGCAACAACATGCACCGTACTTGGACATCCGCGCCATCAAGGAGTTCCTTGATCTGCGAAAGTGTGTACAGAGGCTTCTGCCGCGAGCCAACCTTGGGGCAGGATTCGTTCTTCACGCGTTTCAGCCGCGGCGCGACCGGCAACAGATCCGAGTCCGCCGCGAAAGCGTACATGGCCCGCACGGCGCTGAGGCAATGGTTGATCGTTTCCGGTGCATAGCCACGATGCCGCATCGACAGCTTCCAAGCGGCGAACCGCTCAGCGGTCAGGTCGGCGGCGATCAGGCCCTGATGGTCTTCCAGAAACCGTTTGAGCCAGGCCTTGTAGCATGGCACCGTCGCCTCGGGGTTCCGCCAATTCGCCTGCTGAGCGAGGATAAAGCGGCTGGCCAACTCCTTGGCCGTAAGCGTCCGATCCAGGCATGGTTCGGCCGACGGATTGACGCCGAGTGCAAGGCGATGGTACTTCGCAAGGGCTACCTCATGGTCCGATCCCAGGTAGATGCGCCTTCGCTGCCGGGTCGTGTAATACTGACCCGTGGGCTTGTGGAATGAGATGGGGTTCGTCGCAGGACGAGGATGTGGCACGACACTGCTCCATGAGTGTAGGATGAGTGTAGAGCCACGAATTTGGTTACTGATGACGTGTCGCTGACCGCTCGCAACTTTCGTCGCTACAACGGCCTAGCGAATGGAGCCGAAGGGAGTCGAACCCTCGACCTCTTGCATGCCATGCAAGCGCTCTCCCAACTGAGCTACGGCCCCGAAGTTTTCGACCCATCATTTGATTCAGATGTGCCCATCCTGTCAAGTCGTCGCGCCGCCGACCGACATCGGTGATGACGCGCCGGTTGGCGCGCAGCCGCTGAAGGCCGCCTTGATCGCGGCCGCCGCAGCAGCAGGGTCCGCCGCACTGACCACCGCCTGACACGCCGCCACCGCGAAGGGTCGACGCGATTTCAATTGCCCGACGTTCTCGGCAGTGATCCCGCCGATCGCCACTACGGGCAGCTCGCACATCTCACCGACCTCCGCCAGCAAACGCGGCCCAGCCACGGCGACATCGGGCTTCGTCCGCGAAGCGAACATGGGTCCGACGGCCAGATAGTCGGGCCGCTCAGCAATCGCCGATCTCGCCTGCGCGACGCTGTGAACGCTCTTGCCGACGAGCACCGTGGGGCCGGCGATCCTGCGAGCCTCGGCGACCGGCAAGTCCTGTTGGCCGACGTGAACGCCGTCGGCCCCGGCGAGTCGGGCGATGTCCGGGCGATCGTTGATGATCAGGAGCGCGCCTCGCCGCTTGGTCGGCTCGCGCAGACGCTTGACCCGTTCCAGCAGTTCTCCGTCGGAAAGAGACTTTTCACGGAGTTGTATGACCTCGGCGCCTCCTGCGATCGCCGATTCGGCGACCTCCATCCAGTCTCCGGCGCAATAGGCCTCGGTGACCAGCACGTGCAACCTGGCGCCAGCAAGGTTACTTCGGCGCGGACCGGTAACGAATAACTCCTGCTCCAGGCCGTAAAGCACGTAGCGCAGACGCTCGACCCGGGCCGCCGACTCAGGATCGATCAGCTTGCCATATTCCTCGATGCAACGAAGCGATTCTGCGACCCGCCTGGCGGCCGCTGCCGCGACCTCAGCCGTATCGGCGCGACGCGATTCCGTCGCCGTGGAGATGCTCGTGCCCACGTCGCCGACGATGTCCCGCGCGGCAAGCGCCTCATCAGAGCGGAAGACGCGCCCTGCCTGGGCCAGGGCATGCCGAAGCCCCTTGGCCTTGCTGGTGAGGCCGGGGTCCTCAAGCACCAGCCGGGCGTGCTCTTCCAGGACGCGGAGGCCCTCGCCGGCGCGATTGAGGTTGGCATCGATGATGCGCAGTGCCTGAGGATCCATCATGCGGGATTGTATCGCCCTCGAGGCCGCGAATGGTACGGGGCCGGTAGCCGGTACTGGTACAGTTTGATGGGGCACAGCCGCCCCCGGCTGTGTTCTCCTCGCAAACTGTACCTGTACCCGGTAGCCAAGCTAGAATACCCCGCGTTGAGAGCGGCGGGGGCGCGGCTCCGCAATCAGGCACTGTTTACCCTCAATGCTCCGATTCGACGACGTCATCAAGGTATACGATCGCCGCGGCACCAGCACCCGGGCCCTCGACGGGCTCTCGCTGTCCGTCGAGGCCGGCGAGTTCGTCGCGGTCGTCGGCCCCAGCGGTTCCGGAAAGAGCACGCTGCTTCACCTGTCGGCGGCGCTCGATCTTCCGACCCGGGGCCGGGTATCGGTCGATGGGCGCGACGTTTCGCGCATGAGCGAGTCGCAGCGAACCGATCTGCGGCGATATCGCGTGGGCCTGGTCTTTCAGTTCTTCAATTTGCTTCCGACCCTTCCGCTCGATCGCAACATCGCGCTGCCTCTGCTTCTCGACGGCCGTCGAACGTCGCAGGCCATGGACCGGGTGTACGACCTTCTGGACCGTATCGGTCTTCGGCAGCGCGCGACTGCTTATCCCGATGAGTTGTCGGGAGGTGAGATGCAGCGGGTGGCAATCGCCCGGGCACTGGTGACCGAGCCGGCCCTGCTCCTGGCCGACGAGCCGACCGGCAATCTGGACTCCGCCACCAGCGACCAGATCATGTCCTTCATTCGTCAGACCGCGCACCAGAACGGCCGGACGACGCTCCTGGTCACGCACGACCTGGCGGTGGCGAGGCGAGCGGACCGCATCATCCGCATCCGCGACGGACGCGTGGAGGTCGAAACGCCGTCGCCTGCGTCGGCCGCCGTGGAGGTCGAGTGAAAATCCGCGCCGTCTTGCAGCAGATGCGTTGCACGATGCCGCGACATCTCAAGCGGCATCCGCTCCGTTACGCGCTCTCGTTTGTTTCGATCGCGGTAGCGGTGGCCCTGTTCGTCTCGCTTCGCGTCACTCAGGCCAGCATCGTCGAGACCTTTCGCGGGAACCTCGACGCCCTCGCCGGCGGGGCGGCCTACTCGATTCACTTCGACGCCGCGCTGACGGCGGCATCGCTTTCGGCCGTGGAGAAACTCAGCGGAGTCCGGGCGGCGCCGATTGTCCAAGGCTCGGGCCTCCTGGTGCACAATCGCCGGACCGTCATGGTCCTCGGTGTGGATGCCAAGCGCGAGGCCGGGCTGCGCCGTCACCAACTCGTCGAAGGCATCGAACTGGACCTGGTCGCGCTCCTCACGCAGCCCAACACCGCCGTCGTGCCCCGGCGGCTGGCGCTTCGGCACGGCTGGAAGCTCGGATCGAGGTTCTCCATGAGCGGCCCGGCCGGCGCGATCGAGTTCACCGTCGGCGGCCTCTTGAAGCATGAAGGCCCTGCCGCCGCCATGGATGGCAACGTCGTCTTCCTGGACATCGCGGCCGCGCAGCGCTTCTGCGGGCGCGAGGGGCTGTTCGACCGAATCGAACTGGCGCTGGACCCGCCCGCGACCGTCACATCAGTCGAGGCCGCACTCGGACCGGGCTATTCCGTCGAGCCGATCGGCGGACGGAATCCCACCTTCGAGTATCTCTACAGCCAGTTCCAGACCATCCTCGCGTCCGTCAGTCTGATTGCCTCGGTAATCGGCCTCTTCATCGTCTACAACACCATGTCGTTGTCGGTCGTTCAGCGAGCCAAGGAGATCGGCACGCTGCGGGCACTCGGCGCGCGCCGGGCAGAGATTCTCCTGGCCTTCACCGGCGAGGCGGCCCTATTGGGAGTGCTGGCCTCGTTCGTTGGTGCCATTGGAGGCCGAGCCATCGCCGGCGAGGCTTTGAACCGAGCCTTCACCACCCTCACCATCATGCTCGAGGTCGGTGATTTGCGCTTCGTCGTTCCACGCGACGTCTGGTTATTGGCCCCGCTGCTGGGGACGACGGCCGCGGTGCTTGGCGCGCTGGTGCCCGCTCGGGCCGCCGCCGGGATTTCACCCGTCTCGGCCATGCGCCGCGGCGAACTCGAGCGCGTCTTGAAGCTCCGCTCCGGTCCCTGGTTCGTCCTGGGGCTGGCCCTGATCGCCTCCTGCGCGGTTCTCGTACGGCACCCGGACACCGAATGGACCCTGACCGTGGTGGGCATGCTGGCCGGGCTGCTGGGCGTCGCACTCATCGGGCCGCAGCTTCTAATATGGATCAGCCCCGTCCTGCGGTGGTTCGGCGCACGTCTGCGAAGCGTGCCGGCCATCCTGGCGCTGGACAACATCGTGAAGTTTCCCTCGCGAACCTCGTTGACGACGGTCGCCCTCGGCGGCAGCCTCGGCCTGGTCGTGGCGATGGCCGCGCTGATCAAGGGCCTGGAATTGGAAGTGAGCCGCTGGATGGACAACGTCCTCCTCTTTGACTTCACCGTTCAGACCAACGATCTGTTCACTTCCGCGTACCCGACCGGAAGCTTCTCCTCTGAGCTGCTGGACGAGGCCAAGGCTCACCCGCAGTGCGCCGAGGCCTACGGCGTCAAGATCATCCGCACGCCTTTTCTCGGCGACGAAATCTTGCTCATCGCCTTCGACGCCGAGCTGTTCACCGATGGGCGAATCGCGCGCCGCATCGGCGGCGACCCGGAGGCCGAGCGGCGGCGGGCGGCAGCGCTAATGGCCGGGAAGATCGACGTCTCGCGAAACTTGGCCCGGATTCGCGGCATCGAAGTCGGCGATGAACTGGAACTTCAGACCCCTGCCGGCCCCCGGCGGTTCGAAGTTGCCGGCATCCAGACCGACTACACCTGGTTCCGCGGATGCGTCCTCATGGAGCGCAGCGTCTACCGGCGGCTTTGGGGCGATTCGTCGCTCAGCTACCTCGATGTTCGCGTCAAGCCCGGCGCAGTCCTGGAGGATTGCCGCGCGGACCTGGCCGAACGCTGGCGCGACCGTCACGGGCTCTTCGTCTATCGCGCCGATCAGCTCAAGGAGCACGTCAAGCGGTTCATGCGGGAGTGGTTCGCCCTGGGCAGCCTGCAATTGCTCCTCGCCGTCGTGGTCGGCGGCGTCGGAGTGGCCAACACGCTGCTCGTCTCGCTGCTCATTCAGACGCGGCAGATCGGCCTGCTGCGGGCGATCGGAGCCTCGGTGCGGCAGGTGCAGGAGATGCTGGGGATCGAGGCGCTGTTGCTCGGCGCCGGGGGGGGGCTTGCCGGCTGCGCCTTGGGATTGGCCATCGTGACGCTGCTCATGGCGCCGGCGACCATCAAGGCCACGGGATTCGATTTTCCGCCCGCCGTTCCGTATCTTTCGATGGCGACCGCGGTGGCGGTGGCTGTGCTCATCGCCCTGGGCTCGGCCATCCTGCCGCTCAAAGCGCTCCGCAGGTTGGATATCATCGGGGCCATTGGATACGAATAGTGAATCCAAGCAGAGATCATATTGGTCCGAGCCGCAACGGGTCTGATCCGAGCCGCGACCGTGAGGGAGCGGGTTTTGCCCCCCACCATCGTCTCATGATCCGTCCCATGGGACACGGCCTCCTCGCGCCAACCGCGCCTGATTCCGTGCGGAGCCGTTTGCGTTTGGCGATTTCCCTGGCGGCGCTCGCGGCCGCCGGTTGCGGAGGCGCCCAGCCCCTACACCTCGAGGTACAGCCGCAGGTAGATCGACAGCAGCGCTTCGCGATCATCTTCTTCCCGGATGGAATGGATCGCCGGAAGTTTCACGAGCTTCTCTCCCGCGGCCTTCTGCCGAACATCGAGCGGCGCTTTGTCAAGGGCGGCGTCGGCGTGCGAACGGCCGTCGCCTGCCTGCCGGCCATGACCTACCCCAACACCGTCTCGCTCATCACCGGCCGCTTCCCAGGCAATCACGGGATCGTCGGAAACCAATGGTTCGATCGCCGTCACGCCTCTTATTGCGACTACATCACCCTGCCCGCGTATCAGCAGGTGAACCAGGATTTCACCTGCAAGACGCTTTACGAGATGCTCCCGGACGAACTGACCGTCAACGTCCAATGCCCCGCGCGTCGCGGCGTCAGCAAGACGATGGACAACGCCGTCGCAACGGGCCTGGCCTGGTTCGTCGGCCTGTTCATCAACGTCGATCAACTCGTGGGCTCCTGCATCGAGCAGGTCGGCATGATCGCCAATCAGTCGGGACGCTGGCCGAGCGTGACCATGTTCTATTTTCCCGGGATCGACGAAATCGGCCATCAAAGCGGCTCGCAGTCCCTGGCATACGAGGCCGCGATGCGAAACATCGACATTCAGGTCGGGCGGGTCGTCGATGCCTTGGAGCGGGCGAACCTCCTGGACCAGGCCTACTTGGTGCTGGTGACCGATCACGGCCACCCGGACAGCGGCCGGAAGAAGACCTTCGACCTCGTTAGTTGGTTAAAAACTTATCGGAGTCTCCGCGTGCACCAGGGACCTATCCCCGGCGCAGACGATGCGGCGCGCCACAGGCACATCGCCGATTGCGACGCGGTCGTCGTCGATGGCTCCCACCGGAGCATCGTCATTCACCTGCGCGGCCCGGCGGGATGGAACTCCGCCCCCGACGATGTAAAGCGGCAGCGCATGGTGACCGGCGAGCCTTCCGCCTCCGCGCAGTCGGCGCTGTATGACCTTCCGTGCGTCGAGGTGGTCTGCCTGTCCGGCGGGGCCGATCGAGTCCAGGCGCTCAGCCGCGCGGGCCGGATTGAGATCGAGCGCCGCGCGGACGGCTCCACCGTCTTTTACCGCGTCACCGACGCAATGGGCCGGCGTGCCGACGACCTGTCGAGGCGACTGATCGCGCGCGATGCCGAAGGCTTCGACCCAGGCCGTTGGCACACCTCGCAGGAGTGGCTTGCGGCCGGGGCCGCCGCGGATTATCCCGACTTCGTGCCCCAGATCGCTGAATACTTCGACGCCCCCCTGGCCGGCGACATCGTTGTCTTTCTCGATGCCGATTGGGTCGTCGCCGGAAACGGCCGCGGCGAGCACGGCACCTGCGCGGCCGAGGACATGCTCGTCCCGATGTTCTTCGCCGGGCCCGGCCTTCCGCGCGGCGCGACCATCGACCTGGGCCGGCTGGTGGACGTGACGCCGACCGTCTTGGACCTGCTGGGCCGCGAGGATCGCCTGGCGACGCAGCCGCCGCTCGACGGCGTCAGCCTGGCGCCCAGGCTTCGCGCGGCGAAACACTCCTCGCCATGAACGGCCTCCTGCGGTTCATCATCCGCCTGACCTATTACCCCACCCTTTGGGTCCATCGGTTGATGTGCGCAGTCGGCATCTGGCGCCAATCAGCCTGGGTCGATGAGTTCGTGCTGCTGGGCACCGTCCCGTCGGCGCGCGATCTTCGCCGCTTCGCGGGGGAAGGGGTCGGGGCCGTGGTCAACCTGTGCGAGGAATTCTCCGGCGACCCGCGGACCCTCAAGGCCTGCGGTCTTGAGCAATTGCACCTGCCGACCCTGGATTATCACTGCCCGGCGCTGGAAGACCTGGCGCGCGGCGTGCGATTCATATTCGAGCAGATCGCGGCGGGACGAAAGGTGTACGTCCACTGCAAGGCCGGGCGGGGGCGAAGCGCGACGCTCGTGCTCTGCTACCTCATGGCCTCGCGCCGGATCGACGCCGCCGAAGCCTATCGCCTCCTGCAAGAGGCGCGTCCGAACGTCGCCCGAGCGCTTGATCGACAGCCCGCCGTCGCCGCGGTGAAGCAAATGATCCGACAAGGCGAACTCGGACCGCGGCCCGCGTCGACGAACCCGTGAGCCGGCCCCGTCAGAGCTTCAGCCAGCACCATTCCTCGGTGTAGGGCACCATGCTCATGCGATAGCCCCTCTTTTCACCCACCACAATGGTGTCGCTCCAGTTGAAGCCGCAGCCGCGCTCCGTGTCGTACAGGCCCGGCTCCTCGGAAAAGCACATGTTCTTCCTCAGCATGGTGTAGTCGCCGAGGGCGATAAACGGCGACTGGTGACCCTCGACGCCGGCGCCGTGGGCCGGCCGGTGATAGACGTACTTCGACACGCCGCTGGCGCGCTGGAACTTGTGAATCTCGTAGGCCACGCTCGAGCAGCTCACACCCTCCACCGACAGCGCCAATTGCATGTCGCAGCAGTCGCGGCTCACCTTCCACAGCTTCTGCATATGCGGATCGAATCGGCCGCCGTCGTCCGCGAGGATGAAGGCCCGGTAGTTCTCGTGGCCGTAGCCACCGATCCGGGCGATCCCGGCGACTTGCAGGGCCATGCCCCGCCCGATCCGGTTGTAGTAGGGCTGATTGGGATGGGGATAGGCGGTCACCGGTCCGGCGCGGACCGCCAGCCGCACCTGGCTCTCGACGCCGTGATGGGCCGCGCCGCCCGCCAGGTCCAGGTCGCGGTAGAGGATGTCGTTGATCCACAACTCCGTCGCCGCCTGCACCTCGTAGTCGGTCACGTCGGTCCCGTGGGCGAGGCTGTAGTCCCGGGCGAAGGCGTGGGCCCGATCGAAATAGACGTATGCGCGCCGCCACAGGGCCAGTTCCTCCGGCGTCTTGACGTGGCGCATCTTCAGCAACTCTTCGCTCACGTCGATCCATTCGACATTCGGCAGGACATCCTTGGCCTTGGCGATCTGCGAGGGGTACAGTTCGCCGTCGACGCCGATTCTGGCCCCTCGGATGCCGTGCTTCTTGATGCCCTCCAGCATGAATCGGAAAAGATCGACCTTCTCGCCCTGCTGCACCTTGCCTTCGTGCGGGAAGGCGCCGTCGCCGTGCAGAAAGTCGAAGTACATCCGCCCCTCGCCGAACCACCAGGTCGTCACCAGGTCGCGATCCAGGGCCGGATAGAAAAACCAGGGATCGTCATCATCGGCGTTCATGAAGACCGCCTGCGGCCGCTCCGTCGTCGTGTGCCAGTAGCCGGTCAGATAGGTGATGTTGAGCGGGTCCATCACCAGGAACGCCTCGTTCTCTCGTTCCGCGAGCCGCTGCTTGAAGCGGCCCACCGTCGCCTTGTTCCAGGAGAGCGGCAGGCGATCGTCCTTGGACGGAGACGGCGGACCCTCCGCCCCCGGCCCAGGCTTGATGAATAGGGCTTCGCTCTTGCCCGTTGCCTGGGCCCGCAGCATTTCCGTCAGCGACGAGGCCGAGCCGGACTGCATCGCCGCGACCTTGTCCAGACGAGAGAGAAAGCCGCCGCCCAAAAGCGCCAGGCCGCCGCTCCTGATCAAACCTCGACGAGTAGGGTTCATGTCATCTCTCCGACGAGTAATCTCAGTTTGTCGCCTTGGGCGTCTTCCGCCCTCGTCCCGCGCCTATTTGTCCCCGCGAAGGTCGTAGCACAGAAGCCGTGGGCCCGCGCCGCTCGAACTGTCGGGCCGGTTCTGGCAAATGTAGAGCAGACCGCGGCTGACGACCGGCGCGGTCCATGTCTCAGGGGCCCGAAAAAGTCGCGCCCGGGCGAGTTCTCGATAGCCCTTCGGCGACAGATCGACCCAGAGCAAATGGCCGTCGTCGCCGAGAAGCAGGTATTGCCCGTCGATCGCAAGCAGGGAAGCCAGCCCGGTGCTGAACGACATGGTTTGGGCTGCGCCGTCGCGCTCGACGGATTCCTCCCACTCCGGCACGTGCCGCCAGGCGAGCCGTCGATTCTCCAGGTCCAGACAGGCCAGGGCCAGGTCCGAAGCGTTCATCCCCGTCACGCCGTAGAGGAATCCATCCTTGCAGATCGGCGTCGCGAAGTGGGCCCCGAAGTCGTCGGTCTGCCAGACCTTTTCGCAGCCGCTCTCCGACGACAATTTCAATAGCGCCGCCCCCGTCTGGTAGCTGCTCGAAATCAGAACCAGATCCCCGGCGATCACCGGGCTCGACGCATTGACCGACTCGTAGGTACGACTGCGAAACGGGTAGCGGAAGTCAACCCGCCCGTCGGATGGGTCGATGGCCATCAGCCCCCCGGTCGGCGGGCGGCTGTCTCCGCCGGCAAAGACCAAGATGCGCCGCTTGCCATGCACGACCGCCGGGACAGGCGATGCGTAGCTGGCTGCCCATTCGTTGCCGGCCTTCCAGGCCAATGTCCCGTCGCGCTTGTCGAAGGCCACGACGCAAGGCCCGGCAGGCGCCCCGACCTGAACGATCAGGAGCCCGCCGTCGACGAGTGGAGTCGAACCGACGCCGAAGAAATTCGCGGGAACGTCGAACATCCGCGAGGTGTTGTGCTGCCAGATTTCCTCGCCGGTTTGAAGGTCCAGGCACAAGAGCCGCCCCTCGACGCCGTGAACGTAGCAGCGGTCGCCGTCGAGGACCGGGCTGGCGCGGGGGCCGTTATTGAAGCCGTATCGATCGCGGTAGCTGGTGGGATAATCGCGGGACCAGTAGCGCTCGCCGCTCTCTGCGTGCAGGCATTCGATCCGTTCAACATCGCCGACGCGGTGCAGATAGACCAGCCGGTCGCCGGCGATCGACGGCGCGGCATAGCCCTCGCCCCGCTTCATCTCCCATACGAGGGTTGGTCCTCCGGTCGGCCAATTTTTGAGCAGCTTGGTTTCCCGCGAGACGCCGTCGTGCGACGGTCCCAAAAAGCAGGGCCAGTCGCCGGTTCGCGCGCCCGGCGGCAGCGGCTTGGGGGCCCGATGAAGCGTCACGTCGGGATGATGCTTGGTTTGTTGTGCCGGCGAGTCCCCAGCGCCGACGCGCCCGCCGACCGCAGAAATGACAATGCAGGCGATGATGAACAATGCAGTTCGGCGACACGTGCGTTTGACGAACCATCGGTAGCCCATTGGGACGTCCTCTTTAGGATCACTCCGAGGAGTTCAATGATAGCGATGCCGGTCGGGTGCCGATACCGAGGCCAATGTGTCCCTTCACATGTCCTGTTCGCGCATTGCAAGCCGATCGCCCTCGAGAAAGCTTCCGAATGGACACCAATCCGAAATCGCCACTGCCCGAAATCAATCAGGTCATGCGTCATGTGTGAGCCCACGGCTGCTCATGTTTGCCTCGCGGCGGCGGGGCCGCGATGATGCCCCGCGACGTGCGGACCACCGGTGGCGGCGCCAGATGCTCAGACAATACCTCGACCTGCCTCGCGCCGTGCATATCCTTTGCGTCGGCACCTTCATCAACCGCGCCGGCACCTTCCTCGTCCCCTTTCTCAGCTTCTACCTGACCGAACGACTCGGGCTCGGCGAAGCCTTCGCCACCCAGACCATCGGCGTCTTCGGGATCGGCTCCATGGCCGCGGCCCTGGTCGGGGGGCACCTGGCCGACCGCATCGGCCGGCGCGTGGTGATGGTGTGCAGCCTTTTCGGCGGGGCGGCGATCTTGATCATTTTCAGTCGGCTGACCTCGCCCACGGCGATCGTCGCGACCATCTTCACCTATGCCCTGGTCGCCGAAACCTATCGCCCGGCGGCCTCGGCGATGATCGCCGACCTGGTCGAGCCGCATCGTCGGTCCCTGGCCTTCGGCCTCATGTACGTCTCGATCAACCTCGGCTTCGCTGTGTCGCCGGTGATCGGCGGCACGCTCGCAGCCTATTCGTTTCAATTTCTTTTCTGGGGCGACGCCCTGACCTGCTCCCTGTACGGCCTGCTCATCTTTTTAGCCATCCGCGAGACGCTGCCGGCGCGCGTCCGGTCCACCGCCGGTTCCGTGCCCAACGCAACCACAGAACCATTGGACGACGCCTCAGCAATAGAAGCCGCCAAGCACATTCTCCGAGATGGGCCCTTCCAGGTCTTCTGCCTTGCCACGCTCCTCGCCGGCATGGTCTTCATGCAGTCCTTCGGAGCGCTGCCGCTCTACCTCCACCAATTGGGATTCACTGTCCAGGACTATGGCCGAATCATCGCCGTCAACGGCCTTCTCATCTGCTGCTTTCAGATTCCCCTGACCTCGCTCCTCAACCGGTTCAGGCGCGAGCGGGTGATCGTGGTCGGCGCGCTGGTCATCGGAGCGGGCTTCGGCCTGACCGCCCTGGCTCGCACCGGCTGGCAGTTCGCCGCCACCGTCGTCGTCTGGACCCTGGGCGAGATGATGCATGCGCCCTTCATGCACGCGGTCGTCTCAGACCTCGCGCCGATCAGGCTCCGCGCCAGGTACATGGGCGTCCTTTCCGTGTGCTTCGCCGGCGCGATGACCGTGGGAGTCCCCATCGGCGGATGGGTGCTCGCCCATTTCAACCCCAGGGTGGTTTGGCTGATCTGCCTGGTCACAGGCGTCGTCGCGGCCCTGCTCTATTGGAGCATTCACCGCAGGATATGCGCTGGGTATGGCAACCGCGTCGGCTAAAGCCCATGGCTCTGGAGGAAGCCGACCTATCAACGACCGAAGTCGAACATGCGCTTACGGGCGTACTTCTTGCCCCCGTTGAGCTGTACGTTCGCGGTGACCTCGTATCGGCCCGGGCGCTCGTAGGTGTGGACCGGAGACGTCTCGTAGGAATCCTTCCCGTCGCCGAAGAACCACTTCTGCTTCACGGCAGGGGGGATGGAATCAAGCTCGAACCGCACCGTCAGCGGCTCGTCGGGATTCGGTACGATGGCCCGCAGTCGAACCCACAGCCGTCTCTTCGCCGTCTCCTTGAAATAGTCCCAGGGCAATTTGGGATCGATTCGTCGATGGGCGCCGGCGATCTCCTCTTCATCCACAAAAAGGCCGTGCTCGCGAAGCCACGTGATGCACAGCTTCGCCTGGTCCCGAAGCAGGTCCGTCTTCCCATAGACGATCTTGATCGCCTGCCATCGGTCGAGACGGTCCTCCGGTACGTCCATGAATCGCTCGTCGAATGTCCCCTGGCGAACGTACATCGCCCGGAAGACGTCGGGATTGCGCAGCCCCGTGTGCAGGATCGAGTATGAGCCGGCGGACCAGCCGGTCATGAAGACCCGCTCGTCGGCGATGTTGTATTGACGCCTCAGGGCCAGCACGGTGTTCAGGATCAACGTTTCGTCCGCGCGTTGCAGGGCAATCTGCCTTTCGGGCGGCGGCGGAAAGTCGCCTCGAGTCGCCTCCAGCGTGGGAGCGACCACGATGATCCCCTCGTTCTCCCCGAACCGCGCCCACTCCCGCATCTGGAGTTCGGCCGTGTCGTAGGGCCAGGTGCCGTGACACACTACCACCAGCGGCCAGGATCGTGCCTGGTCGTAGGTGCTGGGCACATACAAAAGATATGCTCCGCCGCTCTTCTCCTCGCTCAATTCCATGACCGAGGCCTGGTTGGGCAGGGGTCGAAGCGACGGACAGCCGCTGAACAGCCAGAGAACCGCTCCGAGGCCGAACAACAGGAGGCAGATCGACCCGCCCCGGTGAGCGGCATGGCTGGAGCAAGGCTGCGGCATTCGGCCAGTTATAGTCGTCGCCGTCCTGATGGACCACTGACGGCTTGTTCCCGCCTGCTGGGCTACCTATACTTTATGTGGATCCTGCGTCTTAGGAGTTGATCGTATGCCAGCCAAGCTCGATGGGCGGTCTATTCTGGTCGTGGACGACGACCCCGACATTCTCTCCACCGTCAAGATGGCCTTTGACGCCGCCGGAGCCAAGGTCGTCACCGCCAACGACGGCAACAAGGCTGTCGAGTTGACCCGCTCCCTCAACCCCGACCTGATCGTTCTGGACATGATGATGCCGAAGCGAAGCGGTTTTCTGGTCATGGAGTCCATCAAGCCGAGCAAGACCGCCGGCACCCGGCCCTATGTCATCATGATCACCGCCAACGAGGGTAAGCGACACGAACTCTATGCGCGCCACCTGGGCGTGGACGAATACCTGAGCAAGCCCTTCAGCATGGAGCGCCTGATCGAGCGGGCCTGCCAACTCCTGGGCGGTGAGTTCATCGATCCGGACGCGCCGCATTAAGCGGCTCGTCATCCCATAAGAACTTAAAAAGCAAAGATTTGCGCGCCTCTTGCCCAAATCGCGGTTTGGCGCTACCCTAAAGGGTTTAGGGGGCCATCCTAGGCCGGGCTCGTAGGCCAGGGCCTTTGAGACTAACCAAAGGAGCCGCAGACTAGAGCGATGGCACTGACGATCGAGAACAAGCAAAAAACCGTCGCCTACTACCGGCGACATGAGAAGGACACCGGTTCGGTCGAGGTGCAAGTGGCCCTTTTGACCGACCGCATTCAGCAGTTGACCGGTCACCTCCAGACGCACAAAAAGGACCATTCATCGCGCCGAGGCCTGCTGAAGATGGTCGGCGCCCGATCAAGCCTGCTGAAGTTTTTGACGCGTACCGACCGCGAGAGATATCAGAAGATCATTGATAGTCTGGGTCTGCGAAAGTAGCCGATTCCCCGGGCCGGCCCTGCACATCCGCCGGCTCATCCCGATCCTTGGTAGTGCGAGTGGCTGGGCGCTGCGCACCTTCGCAGCCTGGGATGCGGTCTATCAATGCCCCTCGGACGCGGGTGATCGGTCTTTTCGTGGAAGTCGGAAGTGTGCGGCACTTTGGGACGTTTGAATAGGCAGTGGACGGACGTGTAGGCGTGTAGGAAGAAGGTAGACAGCAGATGAAGACGTATAGCGTTGAGGCGGAAATCGGCGGGCGAATCCTGAAGATCGAGACCGGCAAGCTCGCCAAGCAGGCGGCGGGTTCAGCCCTGATGACCTACGGTGAGACGGTCGTGCTCTGCACAGTCGTCACCGACAAACCCAGGGAGGGCATCGACTTCTTCCCCCTGACCGTCGATTACCGCGAGAAGATGTACGCGGCGGGCAAGTTTCCCGGGGGGTTCTTCAAGCGCGAGGCCAGGCCCACCCAGAAGGAAATCCTCACCATGCGGCTTACCGATCGCCCCATCCGGCCGCTCTTTCCCGAGGGGTTTCGCAACGAAGTCCAGATCCAGGCCATGGTTCTCTCCTCCGACATGGAAAACGACTCGGATGTCCTGGCCATGTGCGGCGCGTCGGCGGCCCTCGTCGTCAGCCCTATTCCCTTTGAGGGGCCCACGGCCGGAGTGCGCGTCGGAAGGATTGACGGCCAGTTCGTGGTCAACCCGACGATGAGCCAGAGGGCCCAAAGCGATATCGACGTCGTGGTCGCCGGTCACGCCGATGCGGCGAACATGATCGAGGTCGAGGCCATGGAGCTGTCCGAACAAGTCGTCGCCGAGGCCATCGCCTTCGGCTTCGCCGAGGTCAAGAAGATCGTTTCGCTCATCAGAGAACTCGGCAAGATGGTCAATGTCGAGAAGGTCTGGACGCCGCCCGCCAAGGACCCTTCGATGCCCGCCAAGGTGCGCCAGCTTTGCGAGCGATTCGACCTCAAAGGCGCCAAGCGGCGCGACAAGAAGGCCGAGCGCTATGCCGTCGTCGACGAGGTGTATCAGAAGGTCAAGAAGGAGCTTGTCCCCGAAGGAGCTGAGAATCTTGGTTACACCGAAACCGACGTGCATGGGGAGATACAAAAATACGAGGAGCAGCTCTTCCACAAGACCGTCCTCGATGAGGGTCGCCGTCCCGATGGCCGAGGGCCCGACGACATCCGCGAGATCACCTGTGAGGTCGGCGTTCTGCCCCGGACGCATGGGTCGGCCCTGTTCACCCGCGGCGAGACGCAGGCCCTGGTTGTGGCCACCCTGGGTACCTCGCGTGATGAACAGATGGTGGACGACCTCATGGAGGAGTACAGCAAAAAATTCATGCTGCACTACAACTTCCCGCCCTTTTGCACCGGCGAAGTCAAGCGGATCGGCGCTGTCAGCCGTCGAGAGATCGGCCACGGCAACCTCGCCGAACGGGCCTTGCAGGCCGTCCTGCCCCAGCCCGAGAAATTCCCCTACACCATCCGTATTGTCAGCGACGTCATGGAATCGAACGGCTCCAGTTCCATGGCCTCGGCCTGCGGTGGAACGCTGGCCCTGATGGACGCCGGCGTGCCCATCAAGCATCCGGTCGCCGGCATCAGCATCGGCATGGTCCACGACGACAACCGATACCTCCTGCTCACCGACATCCTCGGCGAGGAGGACCACTTCGGCGACATGGACTTTAAGGTGACCGGCACCCAGGTGGGCATCACCGCCGTCCAGCTCGACCTCAAGACCAGGAGCATCAGCCAGAAGCAGATCGACGAATCCCTGCAAAAAGCCAAGACCGCCAGAATGAAGATCCTCAAGGAAATGCTGACCTGCATTCGCGGTCCGCGGCCCGAGATCAGCAAGTACGCCCCGAGGCTCCTGTCGATCAAGGTCAGCCAGGACAAGATCGGCAAGATCATCGGCCCCGGCGGAAAGGGGATCAAATCCATCGAGGCCAACACCGGCGCCAAGATCGACATCGAGGACGATGGAACCGTCTACATCTCAAGCCTCAACGCCGATGGGGCGCAGGCCGCCTACGAGATCGTCGAGCAGATCTCCGAAGGCGTCCGCCTCGGAAAAATCTACAGCGGCCGCGTCACCTCGATCAAGGACTTCGGCGCGTTCGTCGAGGTCGCGCCGGGCCAGGACGGCCTCTGTCACATCAGCGAACTGTCCGATGAATACGTCCAGCGGGTGACGGACGTCTGCAACGTCGGGGACACCATGCGGGTGAAGGTGATTCTCATCGACGACACCGGCCGCGTGAAGTTGTCTCGCAAGCAGGCGCTCCTGGAAGAACGAGAGAAGCAGCCGGTTTAATGCGGTTCCCCGTTCGATGAATGATCCGAGCCGCGAAAGCCTGCCCGCCCTGGCGGGTGAGGGAGCGGGTTCCAAAGATCATCGTCGTCGTGTTGTCCATTAACTTGGGAACCGTCTTAGATCCCGTCCGCCGGCGCGGAAAAATCATTCGCCGGCATGTCGGAGCAAGCCGGTGACCCAGCACAAGTGTACCGAGGCGTCCGCGCCGCCGCCGTTGGCCGAGCAGCTCGTGGAACTCTCCGCCCTCACCGGCGGCCTGGCCCACGAGATTCGCAACCCGCTTTCCACCCTCAAGGTCAACTTGCAGCTCCTCGACGAGGACTGGAAGAAGGTCGAAACGCCCCGGACCGGCGATGCCCTCGACCCTCAGGAAGTCGCTCGACGCAGCCGGACTCGCATCGGGGCCTTGCTTCGCGAGACCAATCGGCTCGAACAGATCCTCCAGGACTTTCTCCAATACGTCGGGAAGCGCGACTTGCGGCCGGCTCCCCACGACCTCGGCGAGATGATGGCCGAACTCGCTGACTTCTACCGTCCCCAGGCCCAAGCCGGCGGCATCCACCTCACCCTGGATAGGAACGATGTCCCCCTGTGGTGCAACATCAATCCGACTTACTTGAAGCAGGCCATCCTCAACCTGCTCATTAACGCCCAACAGGCCATGCCCGACGGCGGCAAGTTGCACCTGTCCGTCGGACCCGAAGGCCATGACCAGGCCAGGATCGACGTGACCGACACGGGCCCCGGCGTACCGCCCGACATCCGCGACCAAGTCTTCCATGCGTACTTCTCCACCAAGAAGGGCGGCACCGGCCTTGGTCTGGCGACGACCCAACGGATCGTGCGAGAACACCGCGGAACCATCCGTCTCGCGGAGAACCCCCCCGGCGGCGCCTGTTTCACGATCCTGCTGCCGAGGATTGCCGCACCCGACCGAGCAGACCCCCCGAAGGAGCAACCCCGTGGCTGACGAACTTCCGCTCTACCGGGATCCCTCGCACGAGACCTGGCGGCTCTTCCGCATCATGGCCGAGTTCGTCGACGGCTTCGAGACCATGAGCGGCGTGGGCCAGGCCATCAGCGTCTTTGGATCGGCCCGCACCACCCCCGACTCGTCGCTCTACAAGGCGGCCGAAACCCTCGGCGGAAAGCTCGTCGAGCAGGGATTTGGCGTCATCACCGGCGGGGGGCCGGGCATCATGGAGGCGGCCAACAAGGGAGCCCTGCTGGCCGGCGGCACGTCGGTCGGCCTGAACATCACCCTGCCGCACGAGCAGGAGGCCAATGCTTTTCAAAACATCAGCCTGGAGTTCCGTTATTTCTTCGTCCGCAAGGTCATGTTCGTCAAATACTGCCTGGGTATGGTCTGCTTTCCCGGCGGCTTCGGAACCATGGACGAGTTTTTCGAGGCCATGACCCTCATCCAGACCGGCAAGAGCCCGGCCTACCCGGTCGTCCTCTACGGCGCCCGATTCTGGAAACCATTCGTGGAGTGCTTTCGGGCGACGATGCTCGAGGAATTCGCCACGATCTCGCCGCAGGACTTGGAGCTGTTCCTGGTCACCGACGATCTCGACCAGGCGGTCGACCATCTGCGTGCCCGCATCAATCGGTCCCTGGCCGAGCTGCGCCATCCCAGCGACCAGGAGGAGTCGGCCATGCCGCTGGAGTCCCGCATCACCGGCGAAGGCACGCGCCACGGTCGCTCCCCCAGGCGCAGAACGCCGCAGTTCGAATAGGCGAATCCTCGGGCTGCCTTACGGAACCGGATCGATCCCGCCCCGGCTCCACGGATGGCAGCGCGCGATTCGCCTGATGCCCATCCATGCCCCGCGCCCGGGACCGTGCCGTCCGATCGCTTCGATGGCGTAGTCGCTGCACGTCGGACAGAACTTGCAGGCCCCCACCAACAGCGGCCGCACCGCGAACTGGTACGCCCTAATGCCGCCGACCAGTATCATGATGGCGACCTTGGCGAACATCACACCCGCCTCACCGCGATTCGGTAGATCGTCCGCCCCTCCCGCTCGTACTTGACCTCGAAGTTCGTCCCTGGACCGGCATGACCCTCCCCGTAGAGGGACTCGTCGAAGGCGATCGCTTCCAGGGTCGGGGCGGCGGCGAGGACCTGTTTGATCTGCTGGAAATACTCTTGGTGATCGGTCTGGACGGCCATACATCCACCGGGCGACAGAACCCGCTCCACCGCCTCGACGAAGTCTTGGGTGAAAAGCCGCCGCTTGTGGTGCCGCTTCTTCGGCCAGGGGTCGGGGTGATACACGTGGATGGCCGAGAGGCAGCCGGCCGGCAATCGGTGTATCACGAAGTGCTTCGCGTCGGCCCGCATGATGCGAACGTTGAAGAGCCCCCAGCGGGCCATGCGGTTCACGGCGAACTTGAAGTAGGGGTTGGCCCACTCAAGGCCCAGGAAATTTCGCTCGGGATGCTGCTGGGCTCGGCGCAGCAGAAAGCCGCCCTTGCCGCAGCCGATCTCCAACTCGACGGGGTTCGTGTTGCCGAACATCGCGGAGAAATCGACGGACTCGCCGCTCGCCGGCGGCTCGACGGTGATGTCCTCGATCGCGATCATCACCTTGATTATATGGTGAGAGCGGGCCGACAGCGCGACCCGGCTCTTAATGAGCCGGGTGGCGTGGGATCGAAGTGGAAGACTCTTGCGCTGTATGTGATCTCGTATGGGCGGTTGGCGTGGAGAATGAAGTCCCTGAAGAATGTGATGGTGCCGAAGGGAGGGCCGAGATCGAAGTTGCCGCCGAAACCGCCCGCCGCTGCGATCCCGTCCTCGGCGAGAATGTCATAGATGCCCACGACAATCCCGGCTTCCACGAATGAAGCGGTCGACGCCTCTTCGCTCCGAAGGAGCGGAGGAATGCAGCCACGGGCGACAGCCCGTGGATGTGAGCGATCATCGTGATGTCCGCTCCGAAGGAGCGGCGGAGCGCAGGAGCGCGAGGTCAGCGCCGTCGCCCCTGCCGGGCATCCGTCGCGCACGTCAAGCGCGGCCTCGCACGGATTCGGCGCATGGATCGTTGGGTTTCATGGTGAATGCAAGCGACGACGCGGCGATGACACCGGCGAGACGCCGATGCCACCCAGTACTGACACCGGCGCAACCCAGTTCGCCCGCCTGACGGCAAAGCTAAAGGAGCTTGGGCTACCGGTCGAATCGCCGCCAGCCGTAGCGCGATGCCGCGACCGGCCCTACGCCCGGGGATGGCTCTGGTCGTAGTCTTTCTTGAGCTGGGCCGTCGTCACATGCGTGTAGACCTGAGTCGTGCTGATGGACTGGTGGCCCAAAAGCTCTTGCACGCTGCGCAGGTCGGCGCCGTTGTTCAGCATGTGCGTGGCGAAGGTGTGCCGCAGGGTGTGCGGGCTGATCGACGGATCGAGGCCGCACATGATCAGATACTTGTCCAGCTTGCGGCGGACGCTTCGGGTGCTCAGGCGCTGGCCGTGCTTGTTGACGAACAGCGGCTGGTGATCGAAGGCGGCGTTTCGCGGATCATTGGCCCGCATCTGGAGGTACTTGGTGATGGCTGCAAGGGCCGTGGGGCCGATGGGAGTGATGCGCTCCTTGCGTCCCTTCCCGCGAATCTTGAGGGCTTCGCCGGTTGTGTCGACGTCGGCGATATTGAGGCCGACCAGCTCGCTGACGCGGACGCCGGTCGAATAGAGGGTTTCGAGCATCGCCCGATCGCGCGCTCCGAGAAGCGTCGAGTCGTCAGGCGTGGTGAGCAGCTTCTGAATCTGGCCGACGTCGAGATACTTGGGCAGGCGCTTCTCCTGCTTCGGCGTCCGGATGGTGGCGACGGGATTGGCCGCGATGTAGTTGCGACGGAGGCAGAACTTGTAAAAGCTGCGGAGCGTGGCCAGCTTCCGGGCCGCGGTGGCCTTGGAATACTCCCGCTCATGGAGGAAGGCGAGAAACGAACGAATCTGGTTGGCGTCGGCGGCGAGGAGCTTCTCACGAAGCACCTGTGAGTCGGCGCCGATCGTCGCGGCGGGAGCGCTCATCGCCACCGCGGCGCCGCCCGCGCTCGAACCGCTCGTGTACGGCGTGCCCGACACTCGGCGGGCCGGCAACGAGGCCTGCGCCGCCGCCTCGGGGCCGCCGAGCAGGAACTGGCTGAATTGATAGAGGTCGGCGGCATAGCACTTCCCGGTGTGGGGCGAGAAGTGCCGCTCAAACCTGAGGTAGTTGAGGAAGTCGGTGACCAGCGGATGTTCTTGACTCATGATCGCGGGACTCTTCTCGGCGAAAGTCTTTCCAGTTCTTGCTGCAACCTGGCTAAGCCGCACTCCTGCGCCTTCCCATCAATTCACGCTTCCCGAGCGGCGACGCCTGGTCTTATAGGCGGCTCGCCCGGGTCAACGTCCGCCGTCAGCGGACACTCGGGGTATCGGGCTTTTCACGACCGAAGTTCATCTAACTCTAATTCTAATCGCCGGCCCATCTGGTAGCTGAGGACGGCGGCATCGAACCAGTCGAACTCACTCGAGGCGTCGCTGGCCAGGCTGGCGAAGGCGGCAATAACGTCCGCCTCGCTGCCGGGCTGATAACGGAACAAGTAGCGGTGCTTTCCTTTGACCAGGGAAAGCTGTCTGACCGTGCCGTTCATGCAGGGGTCTCCATGTCCTCAACGCCCGCTAACATTTGCTGCCGGCCCTGTTGCTGGCGGAGGAGCCGCCGGATGGCATCATGCCAGCAGAATCGGATGAACTGCGTCTGGACTTTCAGATACTGCCGCCAACCCAGGGGGTTGTCCTCATCACTTCGATCGTCGGCGAATCGCCGGACCGCCTCCGTCACCTCTTCGTGCTTGGCGTTGTAGACCCGCTGCACCTGGGCCGTCGGCCGAAGGGCGTCGGTCATCTCCGCCAGCGTCATCGGCTCCAACTGTCGCGTCATCTCCACGGGATTAAGACGCGGAGTGGTCGAGACGGGCACGGTGTAGAACTGGATCGCCAGGCCGAGGATCGGCGTGTATGGATCGAACTCCGTGATTCCGGCGACGATCAACACGTCGGCGCCAACGGCCTCGGCGACTTCAATCGCGTGCGCCGGCGACTCGATCTGTTCCTTTCCTTGGCTGATCAGGAAGGCGGCGACCCGGCTGACCGGCAACACGGCGGCGCCGTCGAAGTGCGATAACTCCGAGGCCAACAGATCGGCCGCCTTGATCGGGTCGAGCGAGAACTCGCCGCTGAAGTTCAGGATGGGGGCAACCGCGAAGGTCGTCGGCGTGTCGAGGATCGGCTCGACCTCCACCTGGGCCTCGGAATGGGCGCAGCCCGCGACGAGCAGGCCCGCGATCAGGGTCCCGACGCGCGCCGTCCGTCGGGTGATCGTGTGAAAAACGTGTGTGCGGCTTCGAATCATGGTCTCTCGCGGGTCGTCAGGATTCGTCGTGCGGCGGAATCTGGGCCGCCCGGCGAAATGGTGGCAACAAGGGCTTCTCCGGCGGTTGCGGGCTGAACGGCCGCAAGCTCCAGATCGTCTCGGTATCCGCCTGCTTGGCGGTGAAGTAGATGCGGCCGTCGGCCGCCCAGCAGGGCGAGTAATTCTGGGCCCGGCCGTCCGTCAGGGACTGTAGGCCGCTCCCGTCGGCGTCCACGATCCCGATGTCGCTGCGGCCGAAACCGGTGATGCGAGGGTCCGGCGAGTCGCCGCGGTCGATCCGGGCCGGACGGACGGCGGCAAAGGCGACCTGCGACCCGTCGGTTGACCAGGAAGGCGCGATCATCGCCGCTTCGCTGCTCGTGGCGATCTCGGTGGGGTACATGGCCTCGTCGTCCTGGAGCTGAATGGTCCAGATGCTGAACCACCGGCTGCCCCGGTCGCGCGCTTTTTGATAGGCGATCTGCCGGCCGGTCGGCGACCAGGCCGGAAAGAGCCCTTCGCCGATGAGACGCTTGATGCCGGGGTTTTCGAGAACCGCGATCCACAGCTCTCCGCAGCCGCTGCCCGGGTTCACTCGGCTGAAGACCAACTGCCTGCCGTCCGGCGACCAACTGGGATGCAGCTCCGGCTGAGGGCTGTTTGTCACCTGGGTCAACTCCCGGCCGTTGACGTCGACCAGCCAGATGTCCCAGTGGCCGGCGCGGTCGCTGGTGAAGGCGATGCGCTTGCCATCGGGAGAGAAGCACGGTTGAGCGTCGTTGGCCTGCTCATCGGTGAGTTGGGTGATCGCGGCCCCGCTCGTCGGCTTGAGGTACAGATGGCTGTACCGCGAGTGGCGGGTCGATGCGAATACCAGTGTCTTGCCCGATGGATCCACGTGGGGATCGAAGTCCGCTCCGTCGCTGGGAGTAGTATGCTGGAGGATGTTCGAGGCGGCCTTGCCCTCGAAGGCAAGCTCGGAATTTAATGCCCCTTGTCCAAACAGGTGTAAGTCCCGCGTCGCCCGGAGCTCGCTGTTGCCGTTGCGCGGGTCGGCGGGGGAATGGCGGCCGGCCGATGAGGCCGCGCCCTGCGGCATCGAACACGACGCAAGGCAGAACGCGCTGATGGCAAGAACCAGCGCCGGGGGGCTTCTGCCTGGGACGTATCGAGACATGCATGGGTCCGATCAAAAGGCGCCGCTCGGCGGTCATCGCGGGGTCTATCGTTGCGAAGAACCCGATAGGGCATCGCCGCATCGCTGGACTTATCGGCTGCCCGGTATCCGCGAATAAGCTCGCGGAACCGAAACCAAGGGCCGGGCCCTGTCCGATAAGTCAACCTGAATCTATCGACCCCGCGGCGCGCGGGACTTGAGGTTTCCAAGCGTTCGGCGATCGACACAACTGCTTAATTTATGGATGTTTGTGTGACAGCCCTGAGGTCGGCGCTACCGGCTGAATTCGCGCCAAGAGGCGCAGGAATTGCCTGAGCGGCGCGTCGTCCCGCAGCCTAAAGCCGGCAACGGCGATCAGGGAACGGATTGAGACTTGAACATGGCCTGGATATGGTCGCGCAGCCGCGACGCCTCCGGGTGATTGGGTTCATTCTTGAACACTTCGTTGAGATGCTGCATGGCGTCTTGAAGGGCGCCAAGCTCCATCTCCAGCTCCGCCAGGGCGACTCGCCAGCCATGCTGTCCGGGATCCCGGTTCAGCGCCTCGATCATGTATTCTCGGGCGATCAGCATGCCGATCCGTCGACCGACTTCGGCAACCTCCCGCGTCGATTGGGCGAGCGAGAATAGCAACATGGCGTCGTCGGGGTCGGCCGCTCGCTGGGCCTGGGCTACGTTGATCTTCAACTCGTAACAGGCCTTAAGCAGTCCGTGCTCCTCTGAGCGGAAGGGGTCTGCTTTCAGGCGGCTGTTGAGGAGACTGATGGACCGGTCCAGCGCCTGGATGGCGGCGGGATAGTTTTGCGCGGTATAATAAATATTCGCCATCCGCAGCAGGATCTCCGGATCATTCGGAGCGAGCCGGCCGGCGTCTTCGGCCTGTTTCAGGGCCTCCTCGGTCCGGGTCAGCTTATTGAGCACGCTCGCCAGCTCGATGGTAATGTTCGCCTTGACCGGCCTGCCGTTCTCCTCCAGCGGGGCCAGATCTTTCGCCTGCTCCAGCGGCCGAACGGCCAACCGGAATATCTTGGAGTCCCTGTAAAGCCTCCCGAGCGCCGCATAGCTTCGATATTCGTTGCCGGCGTCCTTGGTCTTGTTGTATTGCTCCAGCGTGGCGATCGCCTCGGGCCCGTGTTTCATTTCCGCCAGCAGAAGCCCGCGCGCGAGCAGGGTCCGTTCATAACCGGGCTTCACTTTCATCACCCGATCGATGAGCGCGCCGGCCCCGTTGAGATCGCCGGTTTCGATCTTCCTGATGGCGTCGTCGATCAATTCTTCGGGCGTGACGCTCTGGCTGGGCTCGGCTTTTTGCCCCACCGCGCCGGACAGGTGACCGAATGACGCACCCAGGAACGCCAGATACCAGCAGCTTCGCTCAATCGTTTTCATCGTGATTACCGCCTCCGAAGTCCGGGCCGCGCGCCCGAAGGGTCGCATGAAGTCTTATACGCGGTCCGGGGGAACTGGGTTCCGACTTTTCGCCAGGCTTCACAGCCGATCGCACCCGCATTATCCGCCTTGCCGTCCGGCATTGCCAGCATGGCCGCCGTGCGACGTCGCATTCAATTGGCGTTCGTACGACGCGGTGGGGCACAGATAAGAGGCGAATTCCTCGCTACCCTTGCAGGTGGAGCGGCTCTTCGGCGTCGGACTTCACGTCCACCAGGGCATCACGGGGCGCCTGCCGGTCGCTCTGCACTTTCTGGACCAGCATGTGCCAGGTCTCGCGCTGATGTTCGAGAATCTGTAGCGCCTCGTCGATCGGCCGAACGTCGTGCTTGGTGTTCGCCTCCACCAGCCGCCAGTAGGCAAAGTTGTAGAGCGAGGCCAATTGCTCGCACAGCGCGGGTTGAATCTCGGGACGCAGGCCGTTCTTCATCTCCGTCAGGATGCGCTGCGCGCGCAGCAGCTTTTCGCAAGAGGTCTCCCAATCGCACGCGAGGATCGCCTCTCGCGCCTGCCGAGCGAAGCGCATCGCCCCATCGTAGAGCATGAGCTGAAGCTGCTCCGGCGTGGCGGTCAACACGGCGCTGCGAAGATATTCACCAGAGGCGTTCATTCAACGAGCACAAGTAACGTTTGATTCTCAAGGGGCGTTCCACGTTCCACCGGCCCCGGGCTGCTGCTGAATCGGACCTCGCGGCCCCCGACATGAGCGGAAAACGGGGCAATTATCGCCATCGGTCTGGCGCCCGTCTGATAACCGGGCATCACACGGGGAGCAGACTGATCGACGAGAGTGCGGCCTGTTGCGATTGAAGCTGGGCGATGATCCCCTCGGTGGCGGCGAATTGCGCCAAAAGGCGCTCTCGCTGGCGGTCGAGCAGCAACTCCATCTGCGAGATGCGATCTTGCAGCAAATCCTGCGAGGCTTGAATGGACTCATCCTCCAACGACAGAAGACCCGTGTCCGCCTTGGTCAGCAGGTCGATCTGCTTCTTCACGAACTGACCGAAGCCCGCCGTCTCATCGGTGAAGAATGTCGCCACCGCCTCCGGATCGCTCTGAAGGGCGTTTCGAAATGCCGTTTCGTCGAAGTGAAGCTGGGAGCCCGCGGCCAGCGTGACGCCGATTTGGCTGGGGGCTTTGAACTTGGAGGTGAGCCCCGCCAGCGTCGAAGTCGCCAGGCTGATGAGCCTGTCGCGCACCCGTCGTGCCGTCGCGTCGCTGGTGAGCACGCCGCGCTGCTCGGTCTCGGGGGCGAAGTGCGTGAGATCATCCAGCGTGCCGATCACGGCATTGTACGCGGTGACAAAGCTGGAAATGTCGCCGACCAGGCTCTCGACATCACGCGTGACGGAGATGGTCACCGGCGCGTCGCTCGTGCCCACCAAATCGAGCCGCACGCCCTCGACGGCCGTGGAGATCGAATTCGTCGAGCTGCTGAAGACGAGCGGAGATGCCGCCGTCGGGTCGCCGAAGATGACGGTCGCGTCTCGCCCATGAGCCAGCGTCGAAAATGCGAGGCTGGTGGTCCCGGCGTCGACGGCCAGCTCTCCGAGGCGGCCGGTCTTCGAGGAGGTCAAGCTGAGTCGATAGGGTCTGCCGGCTGATCCATCATTCAGGATGACCGCGCTGGCGGCGGACCCGGCGGCGTTGATCTTGTCGAGCACGTTTTGCAGCGAGTCGGAGGCCGACACGTCGATTCGCGTCTCGAAGGAGCCGTCGAGGATCGATTGGCCGCTGGCCACCGAGCCGAGGATGCCCAATGACTTGGCGGTCGTGCTGCCCTCCTCGGCAACGGTCAACGCTCCCGCGCCGCCGGCCGTGTCCTCGAGCAACAGGCCGTCGCCGCTGTCGTTGATTCGAGCGACCACGCCGATGCCGCGAGAATTGATCTCGTCAATGACGTCCTGCATCGTCTTTTCGTTGCCCTGGGTCAGGTCCACGACGGCCGTCTTCCCCTGGCTGTCGGTCATGCGGAATAAGCCGCGCTGGAAGCCCTGGCCGACCTTCAGATCGTCGAGGAGCGTCGCCGTGGAGATGTACTGACGCTGGAGATTTCGGTTGACGACGTTTTGTGAGGCGATGCTGACGGCGATTCCCAAATCGGCCGCGGCCGTGCCTGTCAGATCGGCGATGACCAGGTTTCCTGTGCCGCCGCTGGAGTCGATCAATTCGATGCCCAAGCCCGAGCCGGTGATCGTCGCGGTGATGGCCGTTCCCGCGCCGTTGATGGCGGCGATGACCTCGGACAGAGTCGCGGCGCCGCTGAGGTCTACCGCCGCCGTGGCGCCTGACCGATCGGTCAATTGAATCGTCCCTGCTCCGATTCCGCTTCCGCCGTTGAGTGAGCGGAGCAGGACGGTGTTCAGGCCCGCGAGCAGCCGGCGCGAATCCAGGACGCCGCCGACGGAGCCTCCGAGCAGGCCGAGGTCCTCTGCGGCGCCAGAGCCGTTCAGCGCCGTCACCTGAAGCGTCCCCGCGCCGGCGGTATTGTCGGTCAGCCGAAGCCCCCTCCCGTCGGGAGCGATGGAAGCCGTCAGCTTGCCGCCGTTGTCTACGTGATGATTGATGATCCGAAGAACATCGTCGACCGTCTCGACGAAATAGATGTCCGAGCCGATGATCGCGCCGCTCGCGGCGGGCTTGAGAAGGCCCAGGGCGGCAGCCGTCGTGCCCCCGCCCACCTCCTCGACCTTGGTCTCCTGCTGGCCGGTCGAGGAGTCATTGATCAAAATCTTGGATCCGCTCAATGTGACAAGGACGCCGGACACCGCGGACTCGATCGCGGCCTTCACGTCGCCGAGCGTGACCGCCCCCGAGAGGTCCACGTCCACGACGTCGCCGGCCTTGGTGCTGATCCGTATCGAACCGGCCGGCACGCCCGCGCCGCGGTTCAGGACCGCGAGCGGCGTTTGCTCGGCGATTCGGTCGGACAAGCTGTAGTTCAGGGTCGTGCCGTCGGCCAGCGAGACCGCGAAATCGTCCTGGCTCTTCAGGCTGCGCACCCCGTTGCCATCGTTAAGCTCGGCCAGCCGGGTAGTAGGCGAGACCGCGACTAGATCGGCCCCGGTGATGACGCCCGTGCCGCTGGCTCCCAGGATGCCCAATTGTGACGCGGTCTGCCCGCCAGAAACCTCGGCGACGCTGAGGGTTCCGCTGAGCAGGCCGGTCTGGTCGGTGAGCACCAGGTGGTCGCCTTCGACGTGCGCCTTCACCTTAGCCGCCGATTGCTGATTGATGAGGCCGATGACGTCGTCAATCGTCGCGGCGGAGGTCAGGTCAAGCTGGACGAAGCCGCCGGCGCGATCGGTGATGAGAATCTTCCCGCGTGTAATGCCCTCGCCGCCGCGCAAGAGGTCCAGCGGAGTGGAATTGTTGAGGATGCCGTGGGCGGTCTCGATGGTCAGGGTCCCGGCCCCGACCGGTGAGGTATCCTTCGAGGCCACGCCCGCCGAGATGACCTGATGGCTCGACGCCAGGTTGCGAACCGTGAAGGTGAACTGCCCCAGGGCCGAGCCGGGCGAAGCGGAGGCCACGATGGCCGAGGTGTTGGAGCTGGTGGCCTTCGACTGAGTGAACGAAGTCGAACTGGTGAACCTTGCCGCGGCGTTTTGGATCGTCAGAAGCTGGGCAGAGATTTGCAGGAAGGCGGCCCGCTCGGCGCCAAGGGTTTCGAACTGCGCCGACAGTTGCGTGATCGGACGCCGCTGCACCGCGATCAGTGAATCGACCAAGTCCTGGATCGGCAGACCGGAGACGAGGCCTATGCCGGTTGAGATCGTCGACACGACTGGGTACCTCTTTGGCGCCGCCGGCGCCTGGCGAGTGGATGGGGCGAGGACAAAGCCGTCAGCCGGCTCTTGGGTCGGGAGCTTAGAGGCGCTCGAGACCGCGACGCTCAGCCGCGGAGGAGCCGGCCTCTGAAGCCCCTGCGTCGCGGAACTGCCCGGCGGTCGCGGGATCGGCCCAGGTCAGGCCGATGAAACGCTTGCGGCCGTTCACGTAACAGGTGAGGATGCATCCGCGCTTCTGGCAGGCGTCCCTGGCAAGCTGTCGCGCCGGCATCTGTCGTCTCCATGACGGCGAGCACGTCTATTCACGGTTCGCCGATTGTGCGGTCCAGGCATCCTTGTTATCGGTTTGATGCCCTGGCGAACTTGGGGCTAGGCGGCCAGATGTTGGAACCGAGCCGCTATTCGCGATAACAGAGCCGCGACCGCTTGCCCGGGACGTTGCAAAGCAATGTCACGGGTGAGGGAGCGGGTTTTCTACTGAAAAAAGAAGCGGGGTCGGCGCCTGATCGGCGTCGCCCCCGCGGTTTCAGCACTACCGATCGCCTCGCGTCCTAGACCAACAGGGCCAGCACGTTTTGCGGGGACTGGTTGGCCAGGGCCAGGATTTGCGTCGTGGCCTGCACGAGGATTTGGGCTCGGGTCAGGTTGGATACCTCGGTCGCGTAGTCGGTATCCCGGATGGTCGATTCGGACGCCTTCACGTTTTCCAGCGCCACGCGCTGGCTGTTCAGGTTGGTCTCGATCTGGTTGGCCTGGAATCCGCCCAGCCGGCCGCTCAAGATCGCCACCTGGGCGATCGCGTCCTGCACGATGGCCGCGGCGGTCGGATGGGCGACGGAGTTGGTGATCGCATTGGCCCCGCCGCTTCCGATGGTGTTCAAGAATCCGGCGACGGTGCTGCCGAGGTTGCTGGTGGTGATTGACGGAATACCGATGCTCACCAGGCCGTCGCTATTCACCTGCGAGCCGATCTGGAAATTCGCGCCCCCGCCGGTGATGCCGAACGTGCTGCTGCTCAGCGTGGTGCCGAACGCGACGCTGAGGTCTGCGACGATGTCCAGGCCGCTCGTGCGGATGCGGGCAATCAGGCCCTTGACCGCGGAAGCCTGACCGTTGAACAACACCGCCGCGTCTCGGCCGCGATCCTCGGTGTCGCCCTGGTCGCCCGGGGTGACCGAGAAGCTGCCGGACACGTCGCGGACCGAGACGAATTCATCGGAGCCGTAGCCGACGCTGTTGAAGGTGATGCCGGTGGCCGAACCGCCGACCGTCGTGACCAGCGAGGCCGAGACGCCGGTGAGCGACGTGAAGCTGCTGATCGTCGAGGCGATGGCGCTGACTGTGGTCCCGCCGGTGAAGGTGAATATCTCGGTGCCGAGCCGTCCCCGAACCTCGAGCGTGACGTTGTTGGCGGCGCTCAGGGCGGACGAGAAGCCGCTCGCGGAAAGGCCGCTGCTGCCGCCCGCCGTGATGTTCAGTTGCGCGGTCTGAGCCGACTGGGTCACCTGCACCGTGACCGGCAGGGTCTGACCTGAGGGGATTCTGGCCCCGAAGATCTGAAGCCGCTGGAGCTGAACGCCGTCCTGGCCGCTGACCGTGTAGCTCAGCTCCCCGTTGAGCAGCTTCTTGGTGTTGAACTGGGTCGAATTGGCGACGCGGTTGATGCTCTCCAGCAGCGAGTCGATCTGCAACTGGTTCGCCAGAATCTCGTCGTCGGAGAGGGCGCCGCTGTTCGTCGAGCTGTTGATGAGACCCTTGATCTCCAGCAGCAGCTTCGAGACCTCGCCCAGCGCGGCGTCCGCCGTAGAGATCACGTTGATCGCCCGCGTCGAGTTGTCGATCGCCGCGGTGATCCCGCGAATCTCCGACCGCAACGACTCAGAGGCGATCAGGCCCGCCGGGTCGTCGGCGCCGCGATTGATCCGGAAGCCGGAGCTGAGTCGCTCCAGCCGCAGGTTCAAATCGTTTTGGTTGCCAATCAGCCTGGAAGTGGCCTGAAGTGCGGGAACGTTCGTGTTGATTCGACTCATGGGTTCCTCCCTGAACGCCCGTCCTCGGCACGTGGCCGACCTCGGGCACGACACACAGCCTTGTGTGTCTTTACACTCGCCGATCCGCGTGCTCCGGTCCGGGAGCGACGGATGCGGCGACCGACCGAGGGTGCTATCGGGCCACTCGTGGACCGACTTTCATTACGGCTCGCTCAATGTTCTTTTTATCCTTCCGACCTGACGAATCTTCCCCACGCCGCCTATGACGTGTCCAGCCGATATTCTCGGTCGAGGCCGCGACGACCATTCAGATACGATTGTTATGGGCCGTGGGAGTTAACGAAGTGGATGTCGAGACTGAATGGGATGCGAGCCGCGCGGCACGCCGCGGGGCGGCGGGGCGCTGTGCAGGAGCACATCTGCTCGCGTCAGGCGGCTGGTCGCGGCGGCGAAGTCCGCATCGCTCACGGCCGTTTGGTTGGCCCGGCGGTTTTCGATGGCCAGCCGTCGCTCGTCGGGAGCAGCCTGAAGAACCCTTTGGCCGAAGGCGAGAATCTGCTTGCGAAGCACCTCGACTTGGCGATTCGCATTCACCACGATCTCGTGGGCCTCGGCAAGCGACGTCTTCGACAAGGCGCATGGCCCGCCGGATCGCAGTGAACCGATCGCCGCGGCAGGCCCATCCGCTCCCCGGGTCCGCATTGAGGCGACCGGAAAAAACTGCGCCGACCGATTCGGCCCCGGCGAAAAAGAAGGACGCCAGGTCCCGGTCAGCAGCCATTTATCGCCGCTCTGCGTAGCCTCGACGACCGCGTCGATCGTCCGTAGCGACTCGTCGATACAGGCCTGAATGACGCGGGTCTCCGCGGGCGATCGCCTTCTGCCGATGGAAGGCGGCCGGGTGACCTCGGCCAAGTCGCAGAGCAATCGACCGATCCGCCCCAGGGCCGCCTCCGCGAGAGACAGATCAGCGAGCGTGGACTCGATTGACGTGAGCGACGAGCAGGCCTCTTCCCGGGCCGGGCAGGCCGACGGATCGGGCTGTTTGCCCGAGTCGTCGCCATCGGTGGTTAGACGCAAATGAGGAGCGCTCCTGCGACGCAGGGGTTCTGCCGCCCCGCGGCGCGGTCCGCGCAGACGGGCAGCCAACAGCGGGTTGAGGGACGGCGGCTTGGACATCAGCGTGTTGGCCTCCCTGCCAAAGAGCGATCGTCGGCCGCCTGGGGCCGTCGGACATGGGCCGCATTCGAGCATGCTCGTCGCAAGAGGCCCGGCCTCGACCGGTAAGAAAAGCCGAGGGCGGATGGAGAATCGTCCAGCCCGTCGTGAGGTATTAGGTAATTGACGGGTCCGGCCGTGGGGTGCCGGTCGAAACTGCGCGTGGCCAGAGCAGTCTCCGATACGACCAAGGATCCGAGCCGCGACCGCTTGCCCGGGACGTTGCAAAGCCATGTCACGGGTAAGGGAGCGGGTCTCAACGATCCTCGCCTCCGCACATTCCGTCGGCACGGAAATCGAATTGTCAGACATGCAAAGGAGCCGACAGCGCTCGGCGGGGAGATGGACAGACCGGTTGGGCGAATGGAATCAAGCGGTAAGCTTGAACTCGCGGGCGGCGACGCCGTCCCACGGCGCGGCTGAGAGGATCGGCAGCGCCGGGAACCGCTCGCGCAGCTCATCCGCCAGGTCCTCCGCGATTCCTGGCGAGAGCGAGCCGACCACGATGCCGGCGACCTCGTCCGGCATGAATGCATGCGTCGGGCGAAGGGCGACGCTGCGCCACTGAGAAGCATCCGCGGGGTCGTCGAAGACCGCATCAACGCAAATGTTACTGGCGGCGAGGACGTCGATCAACTGTTCGCAGCCCTTTCCGCGGCTCCACACCGCCACGCGCTCGACGCGTTCGTTATCGGCCCAGCTTTGCACGGCCTCGTTTGCCGCGTCCAAACCGAACAGCGAGGAAAAAGCTGCGTGCGAGAGCGGGCTCGGCCGCGTCGTCGCTTCGGCAAGCGCGGCTCTACCTGCTTTGACGCCCGCCTCGAAGCCCGCGATCGCGTTCTCCTTGCGCGCGACTCTGCGATAGCGGTCGAGGGTTTCGGCGATCAAATCGTCGCGCATGTCGGCGGGGGCGTGGCGATCCCAGAGCCGCAGGTTGTTGCGCACCAGGAGCCGTAGCATGTTGTTGTTGTCGCGGTTGACGGCGACGCGCCCGTGATAGACCACCAGATCGCCGCGAGGCCGCACCGACCATCCGAGCTTCAGCAGCCGACAACACAGCTCGTACTCCTCGACGTAGTACTCGAAGTCGATCGGGTACCCGCCCGCCTCCATGAATGCCGCGCGGCGCACAGCCCCCCCGCAATTAAAGAACACCCCGGGCACCCCCCCGGCGTCGTGACGATGCGGCGGATCGGCCAGACGAACCCGACAGGCGGCGGCACCAAGGCTCGGTTCCGCGGCGAACACCTTTCGCAATCGGTCGATCGTGCCGGCGGCGGGCCAACTGTCGTCGTCCAGCATGAGGAGCAGCTCTCCCCCGGCGGCAGCCGCGCCGACGTTGCGGGCAGCGCAGCCCAGGTTCCTGCCGAGTTCGATCCATCGGACTCGCGGAAAGCTTCGCCGAAGCTCTACAAGGTCATCGTTGGATCCGTTGTCCACCACGATGACCTCGTACCCGCGGTCCGGCAGGGCAGCGATCCTCCGCAGAGTCGATTCCAGGACCGTCCTGCGATTGAGCGTCGGGATGATCAACGTACAGTCACACGATGGCATAGTCATGGTCGAAATCCGTGACCGCTTTCCGGTCGTCGATCGGGCCGGCCTGCTCCGCCCGCGCGTCGCCAAGCTCCGGGCGGTGAACCACCCAGTGAAGAAGTTCATCAAGACCGATCGTGCTGGGTCCGAGTCGGCCGATCTCCAGCGCCGCCGCGGCCTCGGCCAGGTAGCAGGCCTGCATGAGTCCGGCCCCGCGTGCCAGGGCCAGCGTCGCAACGGCCAACATCGCTTCCGTGCAGCCCAGGCGGTCCGCGACTCGCGTCGCGAACGAGGGCAGATACTCGCTGCGCAGCCTGTCCTGCCAGGCCGGCGAGCGGCGGTCGTGGCTCGGACGATCGAACGTAATGAGACCGCGCTTGCCCAGGGTCACGATCATCCGTACCGCCTGCGTCTTCTGCATCATCTCGTAGGTCAGCGCGGCCAAGCCCTGCCCGAATTCGTTGAGACTCGTCCGAAGGCGGCGCTCGCTGGCCCACAACAGGTCGAAGTTGCGGAGGGCCCTCAGGTCCCCGCCGGACGAGGCCGCCAGCCCGCTGATCACCGGCACCCGGCGACGGAAGACCCCTTCGAGTTCCTCCAACAGCCCGACGGTCATCATGCCGTGGCCGCCGTCCTGGAAAATGGCCGCATCGGCTCGTTCGGCCAAGTCCATCAGGGTCTCCACCGCCTGGCGCTCGCCGACCGAATCAAGCGGCGCGTCCTTGCCCCGTTCGACTCTGAACACCTTGTGGTCGTCCAGCAGAAAGCGCGTCTTGATCGGCAGCATGGGGCTCCGCCCGACCGACTTCACCTCGACGCCGCCGGCCGCCAGCGTCCGCCGGGACCAATGAGATTCCGAGTCATCCCCGAGGCTGGTGACCAGGGTCGGCCTGGCGCCCAGCGCCGCGAGCTGCGCCGCGAGAAAGCCCGCGCCTCCCAGGAAGTCCTTTCGATCCAGCTCGCGGAGGGACATCATGGGCGACTCGCTGGCGATCGTGCTCGCGTCGCAGAGCACGTATCGTTCGATCACCACGTCGCCGAGCACCACGATCCGCGCCCCGTGCATGTCCTCCAGGAGCCGCGACAGCTCGTCGCCATGAATCTCGTGCCTCCGGCAGATGCTGGCGAGGCGTTGCAGCTCCAGCTCGCCGCCGAGCGAGAACTCCTCGCCCAATCGGCTCGAACTGAACACCACCTGGCCGCTGGAGAAGATCACGCGGCCGCCGTAGGACTCCACCACCCGCCGCTCAGCGAGGAACCGGGCGTCCTTGCTCACGGCGTACTCGTGACCCTTGACATAGACCCCGGGCCGGATCGTCGCCAAAAGCTCTGCCGCCGTGGCATTCGCGTCGATCACCACGAAATCCACGAACTCCAGGGCGGCCAGGTTCTCCGCTCGCAGCTCCTGCGGAATGTACGGCCGCTGCTCCCCCTTGCTGATGGCCGCATCCGGCGTGATGGAGACGATTAGGCAATCGCCCTGCGACCTGGCGAATTGGAGATATCGGACGTGGCCCGGATGAACAATATCGAAGCAGCCGTGGCATTGCACGATCGTCGGCGACGGACTGCGCGACGCGCGGGTCTCCTGCACCATTCGCTTGAGCGCTTCGAGCGAGACGATCTTGCGCCGAAAATCGGCCCTTCCCGAAGAATCTGTGGACATCGCTGACTCACCTTGGGGCCGCAGGCGTCAGTCGGCCGACAGGATCAGGCGCGCCGATGAAACGACGCCGCGAACCAAGAGGCTCACGATCAAGAGCAAGAGGAGCAGGCCGACCGCGAAGGCCAGAAGCGGCCACGCACCCAGGATCACGCTCGGCAGCGACTCATAGATCGTCCCGGCCAGCGCCGCCGCCACGCCCAGGAGCACGACCGCTGCCACGTGTCCGCGCACGTTGCCCGGCGTCGGCGCGAGCCGAATCGTGAGGGCGCTCGCAAGGTATGCCAGCAGGGCTGACTTCCAAAGCGCGCCGCCCGTCGAAAACAGGGCATTGAGCGTCCCCTCCGACAACGTTACCAAGGCCCTGAGTTGATCCCAGAATGCCGCGAGAGTCGATGGAACCGTTGTGGACACCTTGTCGATCGGTAGGCTCGACGCCACCGGCATCCCCAATCGCGCCACGACGAGATAGAAGACCCCGCCGAGTGCCAGCATCGGCCCCAGCGCCACGATCACCGGGCCGATCACCGGCAGCTTGGGCTGCCACTCCGGTCCGGTTTGACCGCCTCCATCCGCCGATCCGCCGGGCGCCGCTCCTCTGACCACTTTGGCGCCGGTGATGAGCAGGCCGACGATTCGGCCGAACTTCGCCAGCGCCGTGCCCGGCCATAGGAAGAGATCGATGGCCTTGGGTTGAGCCAGCGGGCTCCAGAGGCTGAGGACGCCCCACGCGAGAAGGGTGACGACCAGGAGCCAAAGCGATGCTGCCGCATAGATCATGGCATCTGACTCGGCAATAACTGCGCGTCGCCGGCGCGCTACGGAGGCTAGATGAACATCGGCAACCCACGCAAAGTAGATTGATCGCGGCGACGACCGCTTCGAAGACCGCACGGCGACGGCCCAAGGCGGCGATTCGAGCCGCCTTGCCAGGAACTTGGCCCCGCCGGACAATCCCGTCGCCGATCCTGTCTCAAGGAGCCATCCGTGGCGGTTGTGGTCTGCTGCCCATGCGGGAACCCCCTCGACTGCGAGCACATCGAACTCGTGGTGACCCTGAGCTGTCCGCACTGCAATCGCGAGCTGACGCTGGAGCTTGAGGACCGATCCAACCGATGCAGCCGCGCCCTGCTCACGGTCATGGAGGGGCCATTCTGGGTCGGCGAACAGTTTCTCCTGCCGGTCGGCGAAGACCTGCTCATCGGGCGGTCGAGCGGCAACTGGCTTTCCATCGACAGCGACGCCCTGTCGGATGTGCACTGCCGGCTGCAACTGTCGAGGGAGGGAAGCTTGATCGTCGAGGACCGCAATAGCGCCACCGGAACCTGGATCGACGCCAAGCGGATCGCCAGCGGCCGCCTGCGCCATTCCGGCTCCTTTCGGGCCGGCGATTTTCGATTCCGGCTGGACCTGCGCGTCGCGGACGGCACTACGATCACCAACGCGCTGGCTTTGTCCGCCGGCCCCGCTCCGATGCAGGTCGTCGGACGCGTCCAAAAAACCCCGTCGCGCTTTCGATGGCTTGTCACCAATCGTTACAAGGTTGCGCGGGCCATGCTGCTGGCGTTCGCCTGCCTGGCGGGGGCGTATCACCTGGTCGGGGTTCCGCGGGTGTCTCACTCCGATACCCCCTGGCTTTGGGCGTCGTTGTCCGGCGCGGTGGTCGCCGGCTCGATGATCCTCTGTAGCCGACGGCTGGCGATGGGACAACACGTCGTCAGTTACCTCACCCTTTCGGCGCTCGTCGTGCTGGCGATCGTCGATCTGATTTGGGGCCTGCCGGTCGCCGCCATCGCCGGTCTGGCCCTCGCCGGAGGCCTCACCCTGCTCGTCATGCGCGTCCCCTCCGGCTCGCAGGCGATTCTCGGCGCGATCGTCGGAGCCGGCGCTCTCCTCACACTCTTCATCGGATGCTGCGCGGCCGCGTCGGCCCTGGCCGGATCGGCCTGAGGCCGGACCTGCGCAGCAGAACGAGTCCTATCGCCCTGAGCCGCGGTCGGATACTACCTTTCGGGAGTCGATTTCGCGGAAAGCACCGCGCAATCCGGTGCGCCGCGTTTGAACTCCTCCGCATGTAGGTTGTATATTGGGGATGAGTCCAAACGCTGGTCGCTGCGGACATGCCGAGCAATCGGGCCGGCAGGGCGTCAATTCGACGCCGGGCGGCGGGAGAACACGGCGATGACCGAGGTAGCTGAAAAAACGTGTGAAGGCTGCGGAGCCGTAATCACTCCGCAGGAGATCATGCAGCGCCAGGCAGGATTGGTGCAAGGCGTGCTCTTGTGTCCCGAATGCGTCGCCAAGAAGCGGCAGCAAGTGATGGAAGCACAGAGGCTCGCCGCGGCTGCCGCCCCCAAGGACATCAGCGAGGAGAAGATCAGCCTGGACGGCAATCTCGATGAGGCGCCCACCGGGCCGACTAAGATTCGCAGCTTCGCCTCGGGCAGCACTCTTGCCGGCGCTCACCATGACGCGGACCTCAAGCGAGGGGTCTCCGCGTCCTCCGATCCCCCGACTCGCATACGCACCTTTCACAGCAAGCTGACCCCCGCGGCCCTGGCTCACATGGACGACTTGATCAATGAATGGATCGACGCTCACCCCGAGATCCACATCAAGCTCGTGGCCACGACGGTCGGCCCCTTCGAGGCCAAGCACGTCGAACAGCACCTCATCGTCAACATTTTCTATTGATCGCCCTTGTCTGAAGCGGTTTCCGAGTGAGTCGTTGGTCGATGGCTGCGCTGGGAAAGCCGTAGCGTCATTCCTTGTGGGTGACGAAGCAATCATGTCGGAGGTGCGCGTTGTCGGGTACAGGACCCCATTTACAGGCGAAAAAACCGCTCTAGCAACTGACCGCCAGCCAAAGCAGCGTCTTTCCATTGAAGATCGCGTGCGTCAGGATGACCAGCGTGAGCGAGCCGGTCTTCGCATATAGGAATCCCAGAAACACCCCGAATACCGTCAGGGCCGGCTCAACGTGCGTCAGCGGGTGGTGGAAGAGGCCGAACGCAGCGCCGCACACGACGATCACCAGCCACGGCCTTCGAGACCAGGCGGTAAGCGCCGGCTGAAGCAACCCCCGAAAGAGAAACTCCTCCACCAAGGGCGCAAGCACCAGCGCGCTGGCTATCAGCGCCACGCGCTGCCAAACGGCCGTCTCGCCGCTGAGCAGGGCCCGGATGGTGAAGTGTTCGGGCGGCTCGAATCCGGGCCGGGCAAGCTGCAAAAGATAGACCGTCAGATGCAGCACGCCGAAGCACAGCGGCCAGATCGCCACATAGGCGGCCAACGCCTTGCCGCAGTTTGCGATCGCTCCCGCGGCGCGAAGCCCCCAGCCCCGCAAGCCGCCGGCGAATCGACGGCCGGCGATCGTCATGATCAACCCTGCGGTCACCAGTTGGCCAAGCGCCGCCGAGACGATCTGAATGGGATTTGCCGTCGGACTCTCGGCAGCCGCGCCGGTAGGTTGAGTCGCCGGAGACGAGGGGTCCCAGCCGGAGAGAAGCTGGTAGAACAGAGACGGCAGCATCACCGCCGCCGCAAGCCCCACAAGAAGATCAACCGGCTGCAAGTCGTGCGCAGGCCCTGCGGGCAGGCTCAGGACGTCCGCCCAACGACCCGTAAGGCTCAGGCGGAGCATGGTCCCGAGGATGAGCACGCCTCCGACGGCCAGCAAATACCACTCGGCGATCTCCAACCGTGTCAGTCCCGATGGCATCGAGCAGTTGATTCCTGGGGGCAGAATTCCTAGAGTTGCCCACGATCTGCTATGCGCGGCACTATATTGGAATCCATCGTCGAGACCAAACGCCAGGAGGTGGCTCGCGCCCGCGAGGCGCGACCCCTGAAGGCGCTTAAAGCCGAGATCGCCGAGCGCACCCCGCCGCGCGATTTCTACTCCGCCGTTGTCGCGCCCGGCCGCATCGGTCTCATCGGAGAGATCAAGCGGGCCTCGCCGTCGGCGGGACTCATCCGGGCCGATTTCGACGCGGCGGCCATTGCCATGACCTACGAGGCTGCCGGAGCGAGGGCCCTCAGCGTCCTCACCGACCGGCAATACTTCCAGGGCGATTTGAGCCTCATCGCGGCGGTGAAGGCGGTTGCCGGCCTTCCGGTGCTTCGCAAGGACTTTTTGATAGACGAGTACCAAGTGTACGAAAGCCGGGCCGCCGGGGCCGATGCGGTCCTGTTCATTGCTGAAATACTCCCCATCGAGAATTTGGAGCGCATGAGTGCCCTCGCCGCCGGCCTGGGCATGGCGGGTCTGGTCGAAGTGCACAACGCGGAACAGCTAACGGCTGTCGTGCACGTGGTGCGTCCGGAGCGGCGCGTCCTCCTGGGGATAAACAATCGCGACCTGCACAGCCAACGGACGAACTTGGACACGACGCGATCGCTGGCAAAGCTGCTGCCGCCGGGCATGCCGTTCGTCTCGGAGAGCGGAATTCAGTGTCCAGCCGACGTGGTCTCGATGCGGCAATGCGCGGCGTCGGCGGTTCTGGTGGGGGAGTCGCTCATGCGCGCCGACGACCTGGCCGCCAAGGTGCGCGAACTGTTCGGCGAAGAGGGTTGATCGCCGCCCCGTGACATTCCCCTTGTCCGAGCGGAGCCGTCCGCGGCTTGCCGTTTGGCGTTGTCGACCGTGGACCTTTACACCCCGGCCAGCGCCGCCTGGAAGTCTTTCTTGCTGGTCAGGCCGACGAATTTCTGCACGACCTGCCCCCCCTTGAACAGCAGGATGGTCGGGATCGCCTGGACGTTGTACTTCACAGGGGTCTCGGGGTTGTCTTCGGTGTTCAGCTTGCCGATCTTTACCCGGCCGGCGTATTCCGTCGCGAGTTCGTCGATGGTCGGTCCCAGGGCCTTGCACGGCATGCACCAGTCGGCCCAGAAATCCACCAGGACCGGCGATTCCGAATCCAAAACGTCGCTCTGAAAGCTCGAGTCGGTGAATTCAAGCGTATCCGCTCCGGCCATGTCCATCATCTCCTTCGCTTTGCACCATTCCGGTTACAGCAGGGCGATTCTAGGAGGCGCGACCACTCAAGTCAATCGCGCGGCGGATCGCGGCGCGCACCGGCCGCGCGGCGTTCGTTGACGGCCGGCGCGAAGCGGTCTAACATGTCCGGTCGATCCGAACGACGAATCACAAGTATAATTCCAAACAGGGAGAGACGCCGATGGCTCGGACATGCACGCTGAAGGGTAAGCCGCTGAATCTTGAGGGGCCGGAGTTGAAGGTCGGGGACACGGCCCCCGACGCGACGCTGAAGAAGTCGCTGGTTGATGATTTCAAGCTGAGCGAGAGCCGGGGCAAGGTGCGGGTCTACAGCGTCGTCCCCTCGGTGGACACGCCGGTCTGCGCCGAACAGACCCGGCGCTTCAATAGGGAAATGGCGGCCCTGCCCAACGTCTCCTTCTTCACCATCAGTTGCGACCTGCCGGTGGCGATGAACCGATTCTGCGGGGCCGAGGGAATCGATACCGAGCGCATGCGCGCGCTCAGCGACCACAGGGCCGTCGACTTCGGCAAGAAGTACGGCACCCTGATTCCCGATCTGCGAATCCAGAGCCGGGCCGTCTTCGTCGTCGACAAGGACGACAAGCTCAAGTACGTCGAATACGTGCCCGAAGTCGCCAACCACCCCAATTACGACGCCATCCTCGCCTGCGTCCGCGGTCTGTAGTTCCTGGCGAAACCCATGGAGCACAGTCGCCCCCGGTTGTGCGCGAATGGACCCCGCCCTCCTCGGCTGTGAATCGCTTTCGTCGCTGCGTGAATCAAGAGCCCCAGTTTCTTCCCGGGAGCCCTCCTTGCCGTTGCGGCGTCGACTAGACCTCGATCGCTTGAAGAAAATGGGGAACGATCGGCTGGCACAAACGTGTGGGACCGCTTCACCCGCAGCGCTGGAGCATCGGCAGGGATTCGGTGCGCGGGGTTGTGGGCTTTTTCGACCGAGCCTCGTCCTCCGACGGCTCCGCGCTTCGATGATGCCCGTCGAGATACCAGACCCGCAGGTAGCCGTCGCAATCGACCTCGGCCGTTCGCGGAAGCGTCCAATCGGGATTCCATCGCAGCCGGTCAGCCAGTCGATAGCGGCTCTGCAAGAGGACGTGCCGTTGATCGCGGCTGAGGATGACGCCCTCGTACAGCACGATCTTCCCCACGTCGGTCATGGCCGCGACCATCGGCTTGGACCTGCCGGAGGTCAGGCCGCATGAGGTCAACTCTTTGGCCAGCTCGATCGCCTCATCGAGGCTGATCCGCAGGTGCCCCATGCCTTGCAGAGGCACGCAGTGGAACAGGTAGTGCGACTCGATGCCTTCGGCCCGCAGGCCGTCGTAGAGTTCGGCGAGCGTCGCCAGATCGTCGTTGACGCCGCGAAGCAGGACGTTCTGGGCATACACCGTTGCCCCCAGCTCCATGATTCTGCGATATGCGGCGACCACCTCGGGGAACAGCTCGATGCGATGATTGATCTGCGTGGCCAGCTCGAAGCGTAGGCTCGGCTTGCCTTTGAAGATCGCCAAAACCTCGTCGTTGACCCGCCCGGGGTCCTGGACGGGAATCCGCGTGGCGATCCGGGCGATGCGGATGTTGGGGGCGTGCTCGACGATGGCCCGCAGCAAAAAGTCCACCCGCCGTGGCACCAGGAGCACGTCGCCGCCGGTGATGAGTACCTCGTTGAGGTCGTCGCGGTTTTGCGCTTCGCCGCAGAATCTCGCCACTTCCAGCAATTGCTCTTCGGACAGGTTGTGCCGCGGGTAGTTCGCCCGGATGCAGTATCGACAGTGAGCGGCGCAGGCCAGGGTCGGCTCGATCACCAGCGTTCGCCGATAGAGCCGCTCGACGCCTGGGATGCGGCGGCCGCGCGGCGTCAGTCCCACGTCGGCCTCGTAGTGCCGCGTGTTGGACTCCTCGGTGATCAGGTCTTCGTCCGGAGCCTTGAGATACTGCCGGGCGATGGCCTGATATTCGCCGGATGCCGGTCCGAAGCGATATTCCAGCAGCTTCAGTTGGTCCTGAAGGAAGGGCGTCAGCAGCTCTCGAAACGGGCGCTTGGACATCGACCGGTCGTTGACCTCCGGGGCAGACCGTCCACGGCAGGACCCGCGAACCCGAAGAATATCGGTCATCCATCGGCGCTCGCTTAGGTCAAACCACCGGCGGCCAGGCCGATGCGCATGCGGTCATCCGCGCGGCTCCACAAGCGGCATTGAGACAGTCGCCGGGTCCAATAATGATGAAGCTTGCGTATTTATGCCGCTTCACGACTCAGTGGACCGTGCGGCCGAGCGGCTCGTTTAGCCGGCGGGCTTCCCCGCCCGTGCATGGAAACGTACGCCCCATCGGCCACTCAATCGGGAACCGCGATAGCCCGCGGTCGCTGGATGAGAATCGATGACCTACAGCACGCGCTCGAGCCGTCGAGTCTTGCCGTTGGTCCGGGACAGCGCGCCGGCTGGAACCAGTTCGACCGGCACCTTGAGCGTGAGGCGATCTTGAAGTGCCCGCTCGACATCGCTTCTTAGAAGTTGGGTCGCGTCGCCGCCGCGAGCCTCGACCTTGATGATGCAGTCGGTGATCGGCTCGATGCGGCTGACCAGGAGGCGGAACTCCGGCCCGATCGGCCCGTCGAATGCGTGGATGACCTCTGCGATCGCCCCGAGATAAACGTTCACGCCGCGGATCACCACCATGTCATCGGCCCTGCCGATCACCCGGAATCGCGGGCTGGCTCGACCGCACTCGCACGGATCGACCGACACGATCTCGATCACGTCGCAGGTGCGATAGCGCACCAGCGGCTGGCACTGCCGGCGAAGATGGGTGAGCACGAGTTCGCCACGCGCCCCAGGCTCCCACGGCACGACGGCGTCGTCGTCCAGCGACTTCAACTCGGCATGGATCGCCGATTGGCCGAAAAGATGCAGGCCGCATCGGGCTTGGCATTCCGATCCGAAGATGCTCAGCACCTCCGACATCCCATAGTTCGCGTCCATCGCCCGGAATCCCCAGGCCGACTCGATCCGCCTTCGGAAACTCGGCTCGGAAAGTCCCGCCTCGCCGCCGAACAGCCCGAGCCGAAGGCCAAGCGCGCTGGGCGCCAAGTGAAACTCCCGGGCCAGTCGGTCCTCCAGCTTCGTCAGGTATGAGGGCGTGCAGTGGATGCCGGTCGGCTTCAGCCTCTGGATCGCCCGAAGCAACTCCGTCGTGTTGCCCACGCCGAATGGAATAACGCCGGCCCCGGATCGTTCGAGGGCCTGATGATCGGTGACGCCCCCGGACCACAAACAATAGTTGAGGCAATGGATGATCAGGTCCCCGGGGCCGACGCCGGCGGCTTGGAAGCACTCGCCGCCGCACTCGACCGCCAGTCCCACGTCCTCGGCTGAAAGCGCGATCAAGAGCGGCTGGCTGCCGGAACCGGAGGTCCGATGAACCCTGGCGATCATCGAGGGATCGGCGGCAAGGTAATCGCCGAACGGCGGATGCTCGTCCTGCGATCTCGAAAGCGACTCGCGTTCGGTGAAGGGCAGATGTCGAAAGTCGCGCCTCTTGATCGAACCCCGACTTCGCAGCGGGAGGATCGACCGCCGGTAAAAGTCGCTCCGCTCCAGGACGTATTCGAGTTGGCGAGCAAGCAGCGCGTCGATGGACTCGTCGTCCGTCGCGGCCGGCCCGGTTCGTCGCGGCGAGGCTCGCCCGGAAAGAAGGGTCGCTTGGGTAGGCGGCGGCATGGGATCAATACTCTCGCATCAGCTCGCAAATGCGCCAGCTCGCCATGTCCAGCGCCGCGGAATGTTCGCCGACGACCGGTAGGACCATGAACTGCGGGGCGTGCCGGGGATGGACCTCGACGAACCCGCGCCCGAGCAGCAGTCGACGGAGCTGCTGGTTGTATGGGTGGGGCCCCGAGGGTCGAGCCTCGATCGCCCGGAGGCCTTCACGTTTGAAAGTTCGCACCCCGGCGTCCAGCAGGGCGTTTTGGATCGACGCGGAGCTGCAACCTCGATCGTCGAGGGCGGCTAGATCGCTGACGCATCCCATCCCCTCTGGGTCCTCGACCTTGAAGATGCCGATTCCTACGATCCGCTCCTCGCGCAGGGCCGCGAACATCATGTGTCGGCGGAATGGGTTCTCCATCACCCGCCACCGCAGAAACTCCGGCGACAGATGCAACGTCATCCCACCGACTTGGCGGGCAAAGGCCAGCGAAAACCGGCCGCAGCGTTTGTCGGGCTCCAAGAGGGGCTCGATGCGAACCCCCTCCAGGCCTGGCTTCGAGCGACTTTCCCGAAGGTTCGCCACCTCGGCGCGCAGCGCGTCGAATGACCCCACGCAGCGATAGCCGTTTCGCAGCAGCGGCCGCACCGCAGTGCTGGTGAAGCCCCAGAGGAGTGCGACCTCCTCGGCCCTGGCCCGGCCGAGCAGGAGCCCGTAGAGGTCATCGAGGACCCCGCGGCCCCGAAAGGCGGGATGCACCAGCGTGTCCTCGTCCTTGCCCGAAAGTAGGGTTCGTCCGTCGTAGAGCAGCTCGATCGGAATGTAGCCCTGGATTCCGATGATGCCGCCGCCATGTACGGCGACCGCATATGGCGGATCGTGCGGACGCCGGCTCGCGAATTCCCATTCCCACTGGCTCGTCGATCGTGCAAAGGCGTGCCGGCCGCCGGCGTCCGGTCGAGCCGCGGGATCGTTGTACAAAGCGTTGATCCGAGGCGTGTCGCCGCAGCGCCAGAATCTGATCTCCACGCCGTCGGGCCGGCAAGAGCCGTCCGCGGACGGTCGGGCAGATCTCCGCGTGGCCGCAGTAAGACTCATCAGGTCCCTTCCTTACGTCGTTGAAGCCGGACAGGCCGGCGCTTCGGCCCGACGCGGTGCGGCGATCTCCACCCGCGGAGCCAGGTGCACGATGCCGCCGCAGTCGGCGGGCCCGTCCACCAATAAACGGACCACGTACGGCTCCTCGGCCGCGTATTGAAGATCGTCTCGGTCGCGGATGTGCAGGCCGATCGCATATTCGCCCGGCAGCAGATTCATCTTGAAGTCGTAGACGATCGTCCGTCGATCGCCCCTGGCGATGGGGGCCGCGCTGAGCCCCAGCCGCGTGCTGCTCGTTTCGAAGGCCGTCAGGTGATCGTCCGCCCGGAGGATCGACATGCCGAACGACGGGTTGGGAATGTCGATCTCGGAGCAAGCCTCGAACTCGAATCGCACCTCTTCCCCGGGAGCGACCGTTGTCGTCTCACGGCCATCCATGCCGCGCACGCAGGCGCGAAGGATCCGGACCGGCTGGACTCCTAAGCGATGCCCCACCCGAGTCGAAGCCGAGCAGGCTTGGTAATAGTGTCCGATGGCGCCGGTCACGGGGCCTTGATAGACTTCCTTTCCCCGCTCGATCACCATGGCCCGTTCGCAGAACCTGCCCACCGCCCCCAGGTCGTGCGAGACGAAGACGATCGCCACCCCCTGGGAGAGAAACGCCCGCATCGTCTCCATGCACTTGGCCCGAAAGACCCGGTCGCCGACCGAGAGCACCTCGTCCACCAAGAGCACCTGCGGACAGACATGGGCGGCGACCGCGAAGCCCAGCCGCGCGTGCATGCCGCTGGAATATCGCTTCACCGGCATGTCCAGGAACTCGCCGATGCCGGCGAAGTCCACGATCTCGTCAAACTTCTTTCGGGCTTCCCGCCGGGTCATTCCCAGGATGCTGGCGTTGAGGTAGATGTTCTCGCGGCCGCTCAGATCGCCATGGAAGCCTGCGCCAAGCTCAATCAACGCCGAGACCCGGCCGTTCACCTGAATCTCCCCCAGCGTCGGACGCATGATGCCCGCCAGTAGCTTCAGGAGCGTGCTCTTGCCGGCGCCGTTCGGGCCGATGATGCCGTAGGATTCGCCGGGGCCCACCTCGAAGCTTACGTCGTGCACCGCCCAGAACTGGTCGGGATCACGGCGGCCGCGGGACCTGCCCGGCACCAGCCGCATGGCGATCACGTCCCGCAGCGAGTCGAAGTGCGACCCCCGCCTGAATCGTTTCGAGACCGCGCAGACTTGGACGGCTGGGGATGGCATCGCGTGGGGCACCTTGATCCAGCGTCCCGGGCCGGGGCGCGTGGGGAAATTCCGTCGGCAGCGACAGCGCGTCCGGCATGCCGCATTCAATCAATATCGGTCGTTCGGACCGCCTTCCTGGCCACCGATCGGTCACATGGCAGGCACTTTTTGCGCGTTCTGCCTGCGGTTCGACGTCGCTTCGAGCGATCGTGACCGCCGCGACCACCAGTCGGCCACCTCGCTCGGAAGCGCCACCCACGCGGCCTCGTCCTCGGCCAACCTCGCGCAGGCGGCGCGGTAGCTCTCCCGCCAGGCCGGACATCGGCGCCAGTTTCCGACGTGCCAATTCAAGACCGCCAGGCCCCCAAGGCCCCGCACCTTTTCCAGGTGTTCCAGCACTATCTCCACCGTGGCGCGCACGTCCTCCCGGGGCAAGTGCATGTCGGCGATGGTCATCGGCAATTCAACCAGCCCCCGCCGGCCTTCGCGCTCGGCTGTCAACGGCTCGAACGGCAGCGCCGTTCCGGCGCGAAATCCCGGCGCGTCGTTGAACCCCACCGACGTGTCGTATCCCAGGCCGGCCTCCGCCGCCGCGGCCAGCGATTGCAAGGGGTCGCCGGGCGACAGCCGCAAGTAGTGGTGACGAAGCCCCTCAATCTGACCGGCCAGCCTTCTCAGCGCATCTCGCTGATGCCTGACCGAGCCGGCCGGCCCGCCGAGGTACGAGGCATGTAGTCCGATCTCCCAGCCGTCCGCCGTCAGGCGATCGAACAGGCGGCGATACCGTCGAGCGCGAATGTCGTACGGCACGTCCAGAGGGTGGCCCTCGCGCGAGTTGATCGAAGCGAAGTAGAACGCCGAGACCAGTCCGTATTTCCGTTCCAGCTCGGTGAACGCCGAAAAGTCCCACTCGAAACGCCGAGTGATCGGCGCAATGAGCGCCTGCGCCAAACCGTGACGGCTCAACTCCGCGCGCAGGCCCCAGTAGGACTCCCGACGCGAAGCGCCGCCCAACAGAAGCCGTCTTAGCATCATGCGGGCATGGTTCGGCCGCTCCGGCGCATCCACGTCGTGGGTCAGCGCCACGGCGTAACGCTTGCCATTCGGCCACCTCGGCTGATGTGGTCCGCCGTGCCCAACCGCTGCCAAGCGCCGCGACAACAGTCGGGCGTAATCCTCCACCGGCGGTCGCTCCAGCCGGTCGTGCGCCGCAAGCAGACTCCCAACTGCCGGCGGCCGCCCGTGTTCGTCCCGACCAGGATGGCGCGCCTCGGACAGCATCGTGAGCCAAAACGCCGCCGACCAGCCCAGATCGAATTCAAATCGCCCATCCGCCTGCGTTCGGGCCGGCGGCTCTCCCGTGTGCGGCGCCAGGACGCCGTCGACTTGAGTCCAGCGAACGGTCGCCGCCGATGCCGCAAGGCCATTCATGCTTGGAATCCAGACCGAGGCGGCGCGCCCCAACTCGGGATCAGCGCCGTAGTAGAGGGTCGCTCCGCGCACTTCCGCAAAGGCATGCGCGACGCCAATCGCCTCGAAGAGCTGGACGAGGCCGTAGCGCTGGAACTGGCTCACGCCGCGATCGGCATGAACGATGACCGACTGCTCACCCTCGGCATTCCCGTGGGAGAACTCATCGACGTGTCTCATTTGTCGAGTGGTTGCCGGTGCCGCCGACCTAGTTCGGAGCATGTCCCCCGTCCCGCTCTGGCTGCGCCACAGCCGACAGGGCCATCGACTTACAATGAGCCGTCTAGCAGGTGGCGTGGGATTAGGCCGCACTATTGGACTTATCGGCCAAACGCGCCGGCGAGTCGGGGCGGCAAGCTTACTGAGCCTTCAGACCCAGTTCGCTGAGCTGCTGGGCCGTCACCTCCGACGGGGCCTCGGTCAGAGGGCAGACGGCCTTGGCGTTCTTGGGGAAAGCGATCACCTCTCTCAGGGAGTGGTAGCCGCCAAAGAGCATGACGATCCGGTCGAGCCCCAGGGCAATTCCTCCGTGCGGCGGCGCCCCGAACTGGAGGGCGTCGAGCAGAAATTGAAACTTGACGCGGGCCTCCTCCTCTGTGAGGCCCAGAATCTTGAAAATCCTCGACTGCACGTCGTTGCGATGGATCCTGATCGATCCGCCGCCGAGTTCGATGCCGTTGAGCACCACGTCGTACGCCTTGGCCCCGACCTTCAGCAGGGCCTCTTTCGAAGGCAGCTCCGCGTCGCCGAGCTTCAGCAGCTCGAGGTCCTCGTCCTTGGGACTGGTGAACGGATGGTGCATCGAATAGACCGCCCGGGCCTCGGCGTCGTATCCGAATAAAGGAAAATCCACCACCCAGCAGAATACCCACTTGCCCGGCGGGATCAGCCCGCGCCGTTCCGCCAAGGTCGAGCGAAGCCATCCGAGGTGCTTGCTGACGTCGGCCTCATCGCCGGCGGCGAAAAGGATCAGGTCGCCCGGCTTGGCCCCGCTGACCTGGAGGATTTCCGCCTTGACCGATTCGTCTTCGAGGAATTTGGCGATGCCCGTTTGAAAGACGACGCGCTCGGCCTCCTGGGCCACCTTGGCCAGCGGCAGCCCGCCGGCGCCGATGCCCTTGATCTCCTCGGTGAGACCGTCCGTCTCCTTGCGGGTCATCGCCGCTCCGCCCGGCAGGACGATGCACCGGACGGCGCCGCGTCTTTCGACGGCCTCGCGGAATACGTTGAACTGCGTCCGCCCCGCCGCGGCGCTCACGTCCTTGATCGTCATGTCATAGCGGAGATCGGGCGCGTCGCGCCCGTAGCTCCTCATCGCCTCGGCGTAGCTGATTCGTCGCATGGGCAACGTGACCTCGATGCCCAGCGCCGCCTTGGCGACCTCGGCCAAGCACTCCTCGACGTGGTGCATGACGTTTTCCGGCTGGACGAACGCCATCTCGATGTCCACCTGCGTGAACTCCGGCTGCCGGTCGGCGCGAAGGTCCTCGTCCCGGAAGCAGCGGGCAATCTGCATGTAGCGGTCCAGCCCCCCGATCATCAGCAACTGCTTGAAGATCTGTGGCGACTGCGGCAGGGCGTAAAACGAGCCGTGCTGAAGACGCGAGGGGACCAGGTAGTCGCGCGCCCCCTCGGGCGTCGACTTCGTCAGAATCGGCGTCTCGACGTCGAGAAAGCCGTGGCGATCGAAATAGTCGCGTATGCTCTTGGTGATGCGATGGCGAAGCATCAGGGCGCGCTTCGTCGGCGTCCGGCGGATGTCCAGCACCCGGTATTGCAGCCGCAGGTCCTCGTTCGTTTCGATGTCGTCGACGATCTCGAAGGGCGGCGTCCGGGACTTCGACAAGAGATCGATCTCGTGGGCGGTCACCTCGATCTCGCCGGTCGGCAGGTTGGGGTTCACCTTCTCGCCCCGGTGCACCACCTCGCCCCGCACGGCGATCACATACTCGCCGCGCAGCGATCGAGCCACCGAGTGGGCGTTTGGGTCGGTCTCGGGATTGAAGCGAATCTGCGTGATCCCACCCCGGTCGCGCAGATCGATGAAGACCATCCCGCCCAGATCCCGGAAGTTGTCCACCCAGCCCGCCAGGAGCACCGTCTTGCCGACGTCGCCGGCGCGAAGCGCGCCGCAGTCATGGGTCCGCTGATGATAGGGCAGTGGCACGCAAAGCTCCCAAGGTCAACAACAGGGCGTATCTTAGCAAACGTGTAGACCGACCGCCCTCGGTCGCATTCAACGAGGCACAGCCGCCCTCGGCTGTGATTCACCAGGCAAACGGCGCCACAACCTGCGCCCGGCTATTCGCCGGTCGTCAGCGGGCGTGGGTGTTGATCGGCAAGGCCGCCGGGCGACTTTCGGGCGAACCACTCGCGGAGAATCTTCTCAGCCGGCTTGCCGCGGGGCGTATAGTTGAAATCCGCCTCTCCGCCCGGGGTGGCGTCCCACTCCCACCAAATGATCCCGCCGATGGCCGGCTCGTCCGACCATGCCTTGATGAAGGACTCGTACAGCAGGGCCTGCTCCTTGCGTCCCGCCTCGGTGGCCTTCTGATTGGCATAATAATTCCACCCTTCGTGTGCCGCACCTTCCTGGCTGCACCACCCGACTTCGGTGAAGACGATCGGCTTCTTGACCGCCCGCTGAAAATCGAGAATCTCGCCCTTCAAGGCCGACCAGTTGGCGTCCACCTCCTCGCGGGCGGGGTTCGGTCCGTCGGCCAGTTCGTAATAGGTGGTCATCCCGACGCAGTCCAGCTCCGGCCAGAAGCCGATCTTTGTCGGCTGGTAGTGGTCCCAATTCGCGGAGTAGCCGAGCTTGCCGCGGTAGTTCTGCCGCACTTCCTCGATGACCGCCAGCCAGCGGTCGGTGTACGACTCGGACTTGACCAGCTCCGACCCCACCATCAGCAGCTCCACCTTGTGCCGCTCCGCCATCCGCGCGAAATGAACGATGAAGCGCGTGTACCGCCGAAACCAACCGTCCCAGTCGTGGCCCTCGGGGATGATCTTGCCCCGCCACTCGTTGTTGCGCGGCTGTTCGAGCAGAACGATCGGCATCAGGATGATCCGCAGTCCCTCGGCCGTCGCCAGGTCGCACAGCCGGCCCAATTGCTCGGCGTTGGCGGTCTTGCGAGCGTCGATGTGCAGGTCCAAGCTGCCGCCGTGCTCCTGCCAGCCATGCACGACGAACAAAACGGTGTCGGCGCCCAGGTCGGCGACCTCGGGGATAAGCCGGTGGTATCGTTCATAGACGTCCGGGCCGCCGTGCAGTTGGATGGCCATGCCGTGATACCGGCCGCTGGCCGTCCGGGACGCCGCCCCGTCCTTCAAACCCCGCGCCGGCGTGGGGGCATCCTCCGCCGTTCGCACCAGCGCGCCGGCCTGCCAGGCAATGGCCAGGGCGCCGAGTGCGACCATCGTTTTCAAAATCGTCTGCAATGTAGTTGCCCCAACGGCCCTCACGATTCCTCGGCTATGCTCGGCCGGCTTGTTCGATCCCTTCATGATGGTAGCCGAGCCTGTCGGCCGCTGTCGACCTTGCCATTGGGCTCAGCCTCAATTCGAGTTTCCTCGGACGCTTCGTCGAGCTTTCCCGATATGAACCACATGGCAAACCTCAGAGACTTACTCCTGGTGGGAGCCTTGCTCGTCGTCGTCGCGGCCTCCGCGAGTTGCCGAGGCCGGCCCACGTCGCGATCGGCCGCCGATTCCACCGCATTACCGGCCGGAGGCCAGGCTCAGTCTCCGGCGATGGTCGCCCGCTCGCTTCAGGAGCACTTCGCAAGTAGAGACTATGCCGCCATCGCTCCGCTTCTCGTTCCGGACTGCCGACAACGCACCCTTGACCTGCTCGTCGGCGTCGCCGAAGTCCTGTCGGCCAACGAGCGATTGAAAACAACCGCCGAAGCCGCCTACGCCGGGCCCATGACCGAAACGTGGGACTTGGCTGCGATGGAAAACAACCTCGGCGTCTTCTCGGCGCGGGCCACGCTCATCAGCGAAACCTTCAAGGGGGATCGGGCAACCGTGACCCTCCAGGAGGCCGACGCCATACCCCTCATCCATGCCGAGTTCGAGTTGCACGACGGCAGGTGGCTGCACCGCCCCGAGCCGGCCCCGACGCGAATGGCCTCCGAGCTTCGCCGGCTCGCCGAAGTCATCGACGAGATCACCGAATCGGTCAGGCGCGGCAGCACCTTCGAGACCTACGTCAACGCCTTCTTCGATCGCGTCATCCCCCAGATGCGCCGGATCGTGACCGTCCGGGACGAGTCAGCCGAGCTTGTCGTCGGGCCGCCCTCCGACTGAGACCCTGCCGTGCAGCCCTCGTAACCTCTCCCGGGGCTTGCCGTTTGGCGCTCTTCATCCCGCGGCCGGCATGTCGCCTAGCATCGACCCAAACCGCCTCTTTCGCATCGCCGTCGACGCGCCGCCGAGTCCCTTAGCGCGACTGCCATTCTTTCGGCGACGGTCTCGGCGAGCTCTTCCACCGACCACTGTTCCACCTGGTCGACGGAAAGCGGCTCGGCGTAGGTGACGTGCATGGACCGAGGCCGCGGCAGCAGCCGGTCCCGAGGCCAAGCCTCGAAGGCCCCATCGACCACCGCGGGAACGATCGGAACGCCGGCCTTCTTGGCCACGGCGAGGGAATTGGGATTGATCCGTCCGATCGCGCCGTCATGGGATCGAGTCGCCTCGGGGAAGACCAACACGAGTTTTCCGGCCTTCAACCGGCGAAGCATTTCCTTGACCGCGGAGATGTCGGCGACCCCGCGCTTGACCGGAAAGGCGTTCACCGAACTGATCAAGCGGCCGAAGAACGGGTTGAGAAAGAGCGTGTCGCGTGCGATGAAATTCACCTCTCGCGGCAGTGCCAGACCCGCCGACGCGGGATCGAAGTAGCTCTGGTGGTTGCAGGCCAGAACCACCCCGTCAACCTGCGGCACGTTGGACCGGCCGAAGACACGCCCCCGGAAGTAGAGCACGAAGGCCAACTGGCAGAACAATCGCATGACTAAGTAATACAGCCGCATGTCGCCTGACAGGCACCAGGTGGCAGGGGCACGAACGGCCGCCGCGCGTTCTGCGCTGTTAGCTCAGGTCTTGGCGGCGGACCTCCTCGAGGAGTCGCTCCACCACCTCGTGGATCGTCATTTGCGTCGTGTCGATGTGGATGGCGGTGGCCGGTTCGAGCAGCGGGGCCCACTGGCGGCGGTCGTTGCCGTCGCGCTCCCGCAGATTGTCCATGATCATCTCGTACGACGCCTCTTCGCCGTCGGCGATCAGCTCCTGATAGCGGCGAAGGGCCCTTTTTTCGAGGCTGGCGTCGAGGAAAAACTTGAGGTCCGCCTTGGGGAACACCACGCTGCCCTGGTCGCGCCCCTCGGTGACCAGCGATCCCAGGGTGCGGCCGATGGTCCGCTGCTTCTCCACCAGCATTTCTCGGACCCGAGGAATTCTGGCGACGAAGCTCGTGGCCTGGTTCACCGCCATGCTCCGAATCGCCTCGCTCACGTCCACGCCGTTGACCGTAACCCGCGTGTGCGTCGGGCCGCAGTCCACGTCGATGTCGCACTTCCGCGCGACCTCGGTCAACGCCTCTTCATCCTTGAGACGAGCGCTCTGCTGTAACGCGGTCAGCGCGATGGCCCGGTACATCGCGCCGGTGTCCAGGTACGCGATCCCGAGCTTCGCCGCCAACTTCCGAGCCGCCGTGCTCTTGCCCGAGCCGGCCGGCCCGTCGATCGTGATGATCATGGGAATCCCTTCCAGATGAGTCTCCCAGGCGCGCGCCGGCGATTATATGAATCGCGCCCCGCAGCGTCAAAACGACGATTGAAGCGGGCATTCTCGCAGCTACAATAACCGAGCGCCGGCGGATGGATTCGCCAGCGGGCGGTATGTTTGCCCCGGAGGTCGCCGATGCGACGCGCCTGCCTGGTCAGCTTGGGAGCCTGCGGGGGCATCGGTCTGTGCCTGCTTGCGTGGTCCGGATGTCGCGAGGAAGAGCCGGCCCCGGCGCCAGCCGAGACGGAACTGGAGCTTACGCCGCCGGCCGTCGAGACCACCAGGATTTCACATCCTTCCGCTCAGGACGGCGTCGATGACGCCGATGATCCCGACGCCCCGAACTGCTTGCCCAAGACCGGCGACGCAGGCGTCTGGACCAAGATCGAGCCGGTCGAGGTCTTCCCGCCGCAGAGGCTGGATGCCGCGGTGCCGCCGCCCGACGATGCCAGGCTGAGGCACTTCCACATCCTCTCGGTCGCCCGCTGCGTCTATGGGATGCGTCACAGCTCGGGCGCCCGGCGGATGGCCCACGTCCTGCTCATTCAGACCGGCTCGGCGGCGGACGCCTTCGGCCTCCTGACCTGTGCGTCTGATTCGGACGAGCGGCTGAACGTCGGCGGTCAGACCCAGATCGAGCGCCGCGACGGCTTCGGCCTGCACTGTTGGCAGGGGCGGGCGTACGTCAAGGTCCTCACCGCCGAGTCCGACTCCGAGACCACCGATCAGATCGTGCGCCTGCTGCTCAACATTTCCGGCCGAATCCCGCGCGAGGACCGGCCCGCCCTGCTGGACGCAATGCCCACCGACTCCGCCAGCCTGGAGGCGAGGTGGCTGGTTCGAAATCTGGAAAGTCTCCCCCCCGGAGCGCTGGGCATCACGCCGTCGCCGGATCCGCGGGCCGTCAGCGGCCTCTTGAAACTGGACCGCTCGTCGTTGATGTGCATCGGCAGATATCATGTCCCGGAAGGGCGGCAGCCGAACGTGGTCTGGCTGGTCAGCTACGCCGGGGCGAGAGCGGCCTACGACGCCCACGCGAAATACGAGCGGCACCTGGCCCGCGAGTCGGACGCGGCCTCGCGTTCCACGAACATCCTGCCGCCGCATGGGGCGTTTCTCCTGGGCACCTGGACGGCGGAAGAGGAGTCGATTCAGTACATGCTGCCGCGGATCAACAAGCTGCTGCCGTCGTGATATCCATCTGTCATCGTTAGTAGCGAAGAACTGATTCCGCATGGCGGCCTGTGGATGACGACAAGGCGCGCAGGGCCATAGAATAGGATGGGTTCGAAATGAAACGGCTGCGGGTGTATATCGATACCTCGGTCGTGGGCGGCGTGCTCGACACAGAGTTTTTTGCCATCAGCGCGCGTTTTTTTGACATGGTGCGTTCCGGTCAGGTGACACTGCTTGTGTCAGACTTGTTGATCGAAGAGCTCGAAGGCGCTCCAGAGTCGGTTCGAAACGTGATGAGTGAACTACCGCAGACTGCGATCGAACCTCTGCGACGTGACCCGGAATCACGGGCCCTGCGAGACGCATACTTGGAAGCGGACGTCGTGGGGTCCTCCAGCCTGGACGATGCATTTCACGTTGCGATAGCAACCGTTGCCCAGGCAGACCTCATAGTAAGCTGGAATTTCAAGCACTTTGTCAACATCGAGAAGATACGCGGTTTCAATGCCGTCAATATACGACATGGCTACGGTCTGGTTGATATTCGCTCACCGCAGGAGGTCGCTCCCCATGATGAAGGATAAAGAGTTCGATTGCGTCGAGATGAAGCAGCAACTTCAGCGACGCCTGCTTGAGAAATGGGGGGGACTGTCGGATCAGGAGATTGAAGCCCGCTTCATCTCGGAAATGGAAGCATCTGGCGATCGACTGGCCCAATGGTGGCGGCGAGTTCGTGAGCAGAAAAACCAGAATCGGCCCGACACTGTGACGACAGAATAAACCAGGCACTGTCTCCGCGCAGCGCGACGGAGCAAGTCAATTATCGGGGTCTTTGTGGGACGAGCTCTGACCCAACTTGCTATTAATTTACAGACGATGATTCTTACCTTCTTAGAGCACGCCGAGGAGCATGGCACAATCTGGCGTGCCGTAAGGTTCTACAAGGGTAACGGGGGGTGGAATCCTCGGTACGACGCTGATGTCAGGGAGTTTGAAAACTGGCTGGAGCGTATCCATTCGCTCGTTGAGGAAGCAACGAAGGCGGCAAATTGGCTCGCAGATTCTGTGCGAGAAACTATCAATCCGTTGTTTTTCGCGTTAGAGGGAAGGTTTGTGATTAGTTCCGGGCCGTACGAGCCCGACTTCAGAATGCTCACTCGACATCATGTTTGCACTGAGCAAGAAAAGGCTCGGTTGCGAATAGAGCCGAGCCAAGAGATTGTTGCATCGTAATCAGTTCTGGAGCGATGAATCTTATTTGACTTGGAAAAAAAACAGAACGCGGAGAATATGCGGAGTTTCTTGATGGAAAACGGTTTTGTCCTAACCCAACTCGACGGCCCCGTCGCCCTGGCGCGATTGAACCGTCCCGATGTCCTCAACGCCCTCAACGTCCCGCTCATGGACCAGCTCATCGCCCAGTTCGACGCCTGGGACAACGACCCCGCTGTTCGGGTCATCGTCCTCACCGGCAGCGACAAGGCCTTCGCCGCCGGGGCCGATATCAAGGAAATGGCCGACGCCTCCGTCGTCGACATGTACGAACGCAACAACCTCGCCCGGTGGGAACGCATCAAGCGCGTCCGCAAGCCCATCATCGCCGCCGTCAGCGGCTTCTGCCTCGGCGGGGGCTGCGAACTGGCCATGCACTGCGACATCATCATCGCCAGCGAGACGGCCAAGTTCGGCCAGCCGGAGATCAATCTCGGCGTCATGCCCGGCGCAGGAGGAACCCAGCGGCTCTCCAAGGCCGTTGGCAAGTACCGGGCGATGGAGCTGATCCTCAGCGGGCGGTTCTTCAGCGCCGCCGAGGCTCAGACCATGGGGCTGGTCAACCGCGTCCTGCCCGTCGAGCGCTACCTGGACGAGGCCATGGCCCTGGCCCGCGAGATCGCCGAAAAATCCCCGATGGCCGTGCGGGTCGCCAAGGAGGCCGTCCTGCGGGCCTTTGAGACCGGCCTGACCGATGGGCTGGACTACGAGCGGAAGCTGTTTTATATGCTCTTCGGGACGGAGGACCAGAAGGAAGGCATGGCCGCATTCGTGGAGAAGCGGAAGGCGAAGTACAAGGGGAAATAGCAAAACGCCGAAACGTCGAAATGTCCAAGAGTCGAAACATCGAATGATGGGCGTGACGGGCGACGGGCAATAAGGCATTTGTTTAGCCGCGCGATTTGGTTCCCTCAGCCCCCGGCTTTGCCGGGGGTTTGTTGCGACAGGGCGTAGGGGAGCGTTCATGGCCTACGAAACCATACTCAGCGAGACCGCGGACGGCGTGAGGACGATCACGCTCAATCGGCCCGACGAGCTGAACTCAATCGACGACCGCGTGACCGCCGAGCTCCAGGCGGAACTCAAGGCCGTCGCCAAGGACCGCGTCGTCCGCTGCCTCGTGCTCACCGGCGCGGGCCGTGCGTTCTGTGCCGGTCAGGACCTGAAGGCCGCCACCTCGCGCGGGGCGCCGATCGAATTCACCTCGGCCCTTCGACGCCGGTACAATCCGGTGATCCTTGGCCTGCGCTCGCTGGAGATTCCGGTTCTCGCCTCGATCAACGGCGTCGCGGCTGGGGCGGGCTGGAGCCTGGCCCTGGCATGTGACCTGCGGATCGCTTCAAAGTCCGCCAAGTTCGTCAGCGCCTTTGGCAAGATCGGCCTGGTCCCGGACAGCGGCATGACCTGGGTGCTCCCGCGCTTGGTCGGTCTAAACAGGGCCCTGGAAATCGCCTGGCTAGGGGAGCCCATCGTCGCTGAAAAGGCCCTAGAATGGGGGCTGGTCAATCGGGTGGTCGAGCCGGACCAGCTCGACGCGGCGACCCGCCAATGGGCAGAGCAGTTGGCCAAGGGGCCGACCAAGGGATTAGGCCTGACCAAGCGGGCCATGAACGCGGCGCTGGAACGCGGGCTCGAAGCCCAGCTTGAATACGAAGCGATCCTTCAAGGCGCCGCAGGCGACACGAAGGATTACCACGAAGGCGTGAAGGCGTTCATCGAAAAGCGGGCCACGGAGTTTTCGGGTGGGTAACGAGCGGCTGATCGGCGTCATCGGTTCCGGGACCATGGGGGCCGGCATCGCCCAGGCGGCCGCCGCGGCGGGCTATCTCGTCAAGTGCATCGACGTCAAGTCGGAGATGGTCGAGTCGGCATACGCGGACGTCGCCCGACGCCTTGACGATCGCGTGGCCCGCGGCAAGCTGCCCAAGCACGACCGCGACGCGACCATGGCCCGTCTGCAAGTCGCCCGCGGCTACGACGAGCTGGCTTCGGCCGAATGCATCATCGAGGCCGTCACCGAGGACTTGTCGCTCAAGCGGTCGCTCTTCGCCGAACTCGACACGGTGATTTCACCGCGGACGCTTCTGGCGTCGAACACCTCGAGCCTGTCCATCGCCCAAATCGGTGACGGTCTGAAGCACGCCCCCCGATTCCTGGGCATGCACTTCTTCAACCCCGCCCCGGTCATGAAACTCGTTGAGTTGGTGCAGGCACCTGCGACCAGCGATCAGGCGATGGTCGACGCCCGGGCCGTCTGCGTGAAGATGGAAAAAACGCCGGTGAAGGTGAAGGACTCGCCAGGCTTCATCGGCAACCGCGTCAATCGCCCGTTCTATCTGGAGTCCCTGGCCCTATTGGATTGCGCCGAGGCGGACGTGCGGACCATCGATCAGGCCGTCCGATCCGTCGGCGGGTTCAAGCTGGGGCCGTTCGAATTGATCGACCTCATCGGCATCGACGTGAATCTCAAGGTCTCTCAGACCGTCTGGGAGGGCTTCGGCAGGCCCGGCCGGTTCCTGCCCAGCAAGGTGCAGGAGAAGCTCGTCGAGACCGGACATCTGGGCCGAAAGACCAAACGCGGCTTCTACGACTACGCCGTCGGTGACCCTGTGCCGGCGCTTGAAAATCGACCCAAGGACCTGGCCGGCTGGAAGCCATCGAACGCGCTTCAAAATCTCGCGGCGGTCCTGGAGAAGCCCGCCGATCGCGCCTTGTGGCTCTACGCCCGGGTCCTGCTCGCGGTCGTCAATGAAGCGGCCATCGTCGCCGAAACCATCGCTCTCCCACGCGACGTGGACATCACCATGGAACTGGGCTTCAGCTATCCCCTCGGTCCCCTGGCGACCGCCGACCACATCGGCCTGGACGTTGTGCTCGACCTGATGCAGGACTTCCATCGCCAGACCGATGGCCATGAGCGATTCAAGCCTGCCCCGCTCCTGGAGCGCCACGTCGCCGCCGGCAACCTCGGCGAAAAAACCGCCAAGGGCTTCCTGCATCATTGGCTGTAGCGACTCGGCCGTTGTGCCGGCCTGGTCAGGGCGTTACGCCGCTCTTTATCGCTCCCGGCCACTTTGGATTCCCGCCTGCTCGACAGGTAAAATAGGTCGTCCTCCGGCCAGCCTTCTCACGAGCGCCTGCGTCGCCCGTACGGTCCGGATTCGTCGTTCGAGCCGGAATTCGGCTGGATGGCGAGAGACTGGGAGCAGCCATGTCCGCGCATGAGTCCCGGGACAGCACAGATCGGCAGTGCGACCGCGAATCCGGCGGCGCCGTGACGCAGTTGCTCCACGCCGCGGCGCGCGGCGACGAGACCGCGGCGGATCGCCTGTTCCCTCTTATCTACGACGAGCTTCGCGAACTCGCCCGCCGCCACATGAGTCATGAGCACCCCCCGCACACCCTTCAGGCGACGGCCCTGGTCCACGAGGCCTATCTGCGGCTGGTCGGCGTCGATCCGTTGAGCTGGTCGAGCCGGGCGGGTTTCTTTCAGGCGTCGGCGCAGGCGATGCGCCGGATACTGATCGACCACGCTCGGCGCCGCGGCCGCGTGAAGCGCGGCGGCGACCGCCGGCGGATGCCCCTCGATGCGGTGGACCTGGCGGCCTCGACGGACCCGGCGGAGGTGGAGGCCCTGGACCTCGCGGTGACCCGCTTGGCCGAGCGCGATCCACGTGCCGCCGGCGTCGTGCAGCTTCGCTTCTATGCCGGCCTGAGCGTCGAGGAGACCGCCGCGGCCCTGGACCTGTCCGAGCGAACGGTCAAGCGCGAGTGGCAGTTCGCCCGGGCATGGCTGTACCAGGCGCTTCAATCCTAATGTGGGTGCGGAGTCGCCTTGAGGAGCGGCGGTGGCCGACTGGCAGCGAGTCAAGTCGTTCTTCGAGGAACTGATCGAGCTTCCCGGCGACCGCCGTGATGAGTGGCTGGACCGCGCCTGCGCGGGCGATTCCGAGTTGCGCGCGGCGGTCTTGCAACTCCTCGCGGCCCACGAGGAGGCCGGCGACTTTCTGGCCTCGCCCACGCTGGGTCGCGGCGGCGTCGATGCGGACGACGGAATCGGTCGATTTCCACAGAGGCTTCCGGCGCGGATAGGAAGTTACACGCCCCTGGAAGTGCTCGGCGAGGGCGGCTTCGGCACGGTCTATCGGGCGCGGCAGGATGCGCCGGTCCGCCGCATCGTCGCCCTGAAGGTCATCAAGGCCGGCATGGATACGCGGGAGGTCATCGCCCGTTTCGAGAGCGAGCGTCAGGCCCTGGCCATGATGAGCCATCCCAACATCGCCGCGGTGCTGGACGCCGGGGCGACCGAGCAGGGCCGTCCCTATTTCGTGATGGAGTTCGTGCCCGGCGAGCCGATCACCACCTACTGCGACCGGCACCGCCTGGGCCTCCCCGAGCGCTTGAGGCTCTTCATTCAGGTCTGCCACGCCGTGCAGCACGCCCATCAAAAGGGAATCATCCATCGGGATATCAAGCCGGGCAACGTGCTGGTAGTGGATGAAGCCGCCGGAGAAAACGTCGAAACGTCAAAACACCGAAACGGCGAAATGCCCGGCATCGTCCTCCCTCAGCCCCCGGCTCCGCCGGGGGATGGACTTCGTCACACACCCGCGATCACCAAGGTCATCGACTTCGGCGTGGCCAAGGCGACCGGTCAGCGCCTGACCGAACACTCGATCATGACGCTGGATGGCGTGCTGATCGGCACGCCGGAATACATGAGCCCCGAGCAGGCCGAGCCGGGCCAACTCGACATCGACACCCGAACCGACATCTACACTTTGGGGGTGCTGCTCTACGAGCTGCTGACCGGCACGCTTCCGTTCAGCTCGAGGACCCTGCGCGGCAAGGGCTTCGCCGAGATTCAGCGAATCGTTCGGGAAACCGAGCCGCCCAGGCCGAGTCTCCGGCTCTCGGCGATCGTCAGGGCCAACGACCGCGGCGTGAGAGAGGCCGGCCTGGGAGATTCTCGGGCGACCTCGCCGGATTCACGCTGGCCGAGCCATGAGTCGCCGAAGGAGATTGCCAGGCGTCGCCGCACCGATCCGCGGACCCTGATCCGCCACCTCCGCGGCGACCTCGACTGGATCGTCATGAAGTGTATCGAGAAGGAGCGCACGCGCCGTTATGAAACCGCCAACGGCGTAGCCCTTGAAGTGGAGCGCTATCTGAGCCATGAGCCGGTACACGCCGGACCGCCCGGCGCCGGATATCGCCTGCGAAAATTCACCCGGCGGAATCGGGCGGCGCTCGCCGCGGCCGCCGGGATCGCCGCCGCCCTGGCCGTGGGCCTGGCGGTCTCGATCGTCGGGTTCGTCGCCGCCGTGACAAGCGCCGAGGAGGCGCGACGAGCCGCCGAGAAGGCCGAGGCGGTCAATCACTTTCTTCAGGACACGCTCTCCCAGGCTGATCCGAAATACAGCGCCCGCCGGGCCATGACGGTTCGTGAAGCCCTGGACCGGGCGGTGGCCCGGCTCGACGCCGGCGCGATGAAGGGCGAGCCTGACATCGAGGCGGCGATTCGCCTGACCATCGGCCGCTCCTACCTGGGACTGGCCCAGTTCGCCGCCGCGGAAGGGCAGATCGAGGCCGCGGTCCAGGCCTCTCGCCAGTTGCGCGGGGACACGTCGGTGGAGTACGCTGAGGCCCTCCAGCAGCGCGGCACGCTCCGCAAGTACACGGGGCGACCCCGGGAGGCGGAGTCCGACTTTCGAGCGGCCCTGGCCGTTCAGCGATCCCGCGGGGAGATTGGGGCGGCGGCCGCCGCGACCTGTGCCAACGATCTGTCCATCAGCCTGTTGGATCAGGGGCAGTCGGCTGAGGGAGAATCGTTGTTGCGGGAGGTATTGTCGTTCGCCAGACGAAATCCCGGCGGCGAAGGAACGACCCTCGCCGAGGCGGTGAACAACCTGGGCTCCCTGCACCTGGCCCGCCAGGAGTTCGTGGAGGCTGAGCCGCTTTTCCGCGAGGCCATCGAGGTCAACCGGCGTCACGTCGGCCGAGTCCATCCCAATGTCGCCACCAATCTCGACAACCTGGCCCAGACGCTTCAAGGCCAGGGCGATCTCGAGGGCGCCCAGGCGGCCTTCGACGAGGCCCTGGCCATTCGACGCCAACTGTTCGGCTCAGAGCATCCGGACGTGGCGACGACCCTGCACAACCTGGCCGGCCTTCATTACACTCGCGGAGACCTCGCCGGTTGCGAATTGGCCCTGCGCGAGGCGCTGGCCATCCTTCGCCAAACCCATGGACTGGCCCACCCGGATACACTGACCGTCATGGACAGCCTAGTCAGCATCGTCGGCGGCAATGGTCAACTGGAAGAGGCCGAGCGGCTGCTGGTTGAGGCTTTCGACGCGGTTCGCGACAGCCCCCTGATCGACACACCCCGCAAACGGGCCCTTGCCCTCCGGCTGGCAGAACTCTACCGGGTGTGGAAGAAGACCGACCTGGCGGCCGAATGGTCCGGACGGGCCGATGCACTCTTACCCACGGACCCGGCATCGGAGCAGGCAGCTCCCTCGTCGGCCACGACTCGGCCCTCGGAGACGCCCCCCAAGCCGCCAAGGCACTGATACTCCCCTGAACCATTTTTTTTGTGACCCGCTGGCCCGTCGGGTCCCAGGATGGCGCTTCACTTGTAATGCCGAAGGCGCCGGTCTGAGGCGATGACCGTCCAGGTGCCGGCGATTTCTCCGGTTGGGAAGATCAAGCGCCTCGCAAGATTGGTCGGCCTCGAAGCTGGGCCGACCCATTTCATGGGGAGATGGCGATGAGACGATTTTCTGTCCAGGTTTGGATTCCCACGATGCTCTATGCGTTTTGGGCGATGACCCCTGCATCCCGCGCCGCAAACCGCAACTTCGACAACAGTTGCGGCGACAACTTCTGGCACTCCTGCTGCGGCCCTGTGGACGGGACCAAGTCCAACAACTGGGACGTGCCGGAGTCCCCGGCGCCGTTGTGTCCGATTTTGCCCAACGCCGCGGACAACGTGTTTGTTTCGATCGATTGCGCCATTCAGGCGGCCATGACCGGCACGGTCGGCAACCTGACCCAGATGACCGGCAACTTCTCCATCAACGGAAAGCTGGAGATCGCCGACCAGGCCACCTTCGACGGGCCCGTCATCTGGAACTCCGGCGAGATCGCGCGGGGAAACGACGCATCGGGTCAGCAAGCCACGCTGAACGGCGGCCTGACCATGCAGGGCGCCGATCCCAAGACGCTCAGCTTCTTCGGCGGCTTCCGGTTGATCAACGCCGGGGCAGCGACGTGGAGCGGCGCGGGCGACTGGACCATCGGCATGATCCCGGGCGCCTGCTGTCCGGCGATCTTCGAAAACGCCGCCGGCGCGACGTTCACCGTGTCGAACACCGCGTCGATCTTCCAGACCGCCTTCGGCATCGGAGTCTTCGAAAACGCCGGAATCCTGATCAAGTCCTCCGGCGGATTGAGCGAGTGGGCGGTGAATCTGATCAACACCGGACTGGTGCATGTTCAGAACGGCGAGTTGCGATTAACCCGCGCTGGCGTCATCGGAGGGACCTGGCAGATCGACCCGGGCGCGGAGTTGGGGATTGCGGGTAACTTCTTCGAACTCGATCCGGCCGTGGTCATTCAAGGCAGGGCCGTCGTGAAGCAATCCGGGACCAATCCCGGCATCAAGATCGACAACGACGTGACGATCGACGATTTGACCGTCGCCATCGACGGCAATCTGGGCGGGACCGGCATCCTCCGCGTCGCTGGCAGCCTCACCAACGAGGGCGGCGATCCGGCGGTGCACATCCACATCCTGCCGGCCGGCCACTTGGAATCCAGCGGCGTCTCGACCACGTTCGGCATGCTCGACGTCGAAGGAACCGTCCATCTGCCCGCCGGAGCTCTCCTGGGCTGCCGCGACGTGGTCATGACCATCATGCCCGGCGGCGAGGTCACCATCGACGACGGCGCGACGCTGGGGCAGGCCGGACTGTTGGTACAACCGATCGAGAACCACGGAGAGATTCGCAAGCCGCCGACCGGCGGAACCGCCGTGATCGAAAACGCCTTCATCCAGTTCCTCAACAACCGGGCCGACGGCCTCATCTCCGTCGAGGGCGGCACCCTGGAGTGCCGGAACAAGCTCGACAGCGCCGGCGCCATCGACATCGCCGCCGGGGCCACGTTCAGGCATCGCACCTGGGCCAACTATCATGCCGGCACCGTCATTACCGGTGACGGGTGGTTCCACCTGGACCAGACCCCAAACAACTTCATTGATGCCGGAGTTGACCTCGACATCCCGCGGTTTCGCCTTTCCGGTCAGATCAATGCCGGACATTCCATCAACGGGCCCGGCACGATCACGATTACCAAGGAGTTCGACGCCCAGGGGGGGCTCATCAACGTGCCGCAGGTCATGATTCAGGCGGGGGCGGTGATGAACGTCTCCGGACCGGAGTTCACCGGCGACGATGGCGTCGTCTTTGAAAACTTTGGAACAACGAACATCATCGCCCAAAGCCTCGGATTCGGCGTCTTCAACAACCGCCCCGGTGGCATCGTCGATCTCCAGGCCGACTTCGCCTTCTTGAATTGGTTCAGCAACGGCCCGGTGAACAACGAAGGCCTGTTGACCAAGTCGGGCGGCGCCGGCGTCAGCGATCTGGTCGCCAGCGTCACCAACACCGGTACCTTCCGCGCTGCTTCGGGCACCATCGTCTTTACGAACTCCCACAACACATTCACCCAGAACGCCGGACTGACTGAACTGGCGGGCGGGTCCATCCGCGTGGCCTCGATGACCCTGAACGGCGGCGTCCTCCGCGGCGCGGGCAGCCTGACCGCAAACGTCAGCAACAACGGTGCGACGGTTGAACCAGGCGCCTCGCCGGGCATCTTGAACGTCGCCGCCAGCCTCAGCCCGCTCATCGCTGGAAACTACACCCAGGGGGCCGGCGGCATGCTGGCCATCGAAGTCGGCGGCCTCATGCCCGGCACGAAGCACGATCGACTCGTCGTCGATGGAACGGCGACCTTGGGCGGACAATTGACCGTCGAGTTGATCGGGGGCTTTGTTCCGGCGGACGGCGACACGATCACCATCATCGAGGCGGCCTCGGTGGCCGGCACGTTCGCCGACGTGGTTCCCGTCGGCCTTCCGGCGGGCGTCTTCGCCGCGGTCGACTACAACTTCACCACGGCCAGGATCATTTTCACCAACGTCAATCCTCCCGACGATGGGATGATGGACGGCGCCTCGGACGGCGCCGACGATGGGACCGGTCCGACGCCCGCCGGTCAGGAAGGGGCCATGGGCTGCGGCGCCTGCGCCCCCGGCCTTGGTCCGGTGCTCCCATTCATGGCGGCGGCATTCTGCATCGTTCGTCGTGGCATATCTACTCGGCGGCCCTAAATTCGGCGCGATCGCCAACGGATGACCGCGCGAAAGCCCGCGCAATCGGACCGCCATTGCATTCAAGTGGCGCGTGCGGCGCCCCACGCTGATTTCACCCGGATCGACCTTGTCAGACGACCGGGGACCAAGATAGAATCGGGCCGGTTCAGTGGCCCATTTCCTCCGACAAGGCCGGTTAGCAGGAAAACCTCGATGTCGACATGGGAACCGACCAAGCCCCCGGCGTATAAGATTCGTAAGGGATGCGAGGCCGCGGATTGGAAGGAACTCTTCGACGCCGTTTGCGAGAACACCCGTGCCCTTCCCAGTCTCAAGGATAACCGAGCGCTACGGAACATCGTCGATTATTTGAATTGGTACAAATGCTCGACGGTCTTGGTCGGAAGCCCGTTTCACGACCGTGACTATCTCTACGATTACCTCCATCACTTTGGGTCCATTTTCGAAGACTGCGGTCGCGACTGCATCAGGCTTCATTTTTTCAGCGGAGATCGCATCAATCGCGATAGTCCGCTGAGGTCTTTGCGAGAGCTGGTCAGCGGTTTAGAGCGTCCACGCCCTTTGGGATTCGAGCAATCCGGATACCTGGGCTTTATGGTCCTGAGGCCAACGGGCAGGTACTGCGTCGGTCGAACCATTCTCAAGTATCCCGACCAACCAATGGCTTCCTGGGACATTCACACCAGGGCTCGCTACGACGTTCATCTCCACGGGGTGAACCTCCGGGTGGTCGGCGCTCCGTTCATGCAGCAAGACGCGTCGTCGCACGTCTGTGCAGGAGCCGCCTTGTGGTGCTTGCTCTACGATCTGCACCGGCGATACGGCACGCCTCGCCGCTTTCCGCGGCAGATCACTGAGATCGCTCGCGAGCAGTTCACCGGGATAAAGTTTCCCACCGGACACACCCCGGCGCAGATCGCCCACGTGCTGCGTGAGGTCGGATGTGCCCAGGACGTACAGTATGTAGAAATGAAGACTTCCGATGGAACACCTAAAGACGACTATAAGCAAGTATTTCGAAAGTTTGTCGACACCGTTTATGGCTACGTGCAATCCAACCTTCCCCTCATCCTAGGATTCAAAATCCCTGGCTATCCTGAGGTAGGCAAAGAGCAGGGGCACGCCGTAATGGTCGTCGGCCATGACCACAGCCATTTGACGACGAGCGAGACTTCAGACCCGCGTGCTTGGGGACGGTTCGGATGTAGTTCCGAGCGCGTCGGATCTTTCATCTGCCAGGACGACGGGCGCGGCGCCTACCAGCCGCTCAGAGTATGGAAATCGGCGCCGAAATTGCCCTTCATCAGCGAAAATGCCTGGTCCGAGGCGCCGGTCCTTGAGAATGCCGACTGGCTGTTCATGGCTCCTGGCCTGACCCGTGATGCTCACATGTTGTACGACCAGGCACGTGGGACGCTGCGGACAGGCCTCATCAATATTAAGGCGCTCGTCGACGTGCTCAGCAGCGGGTACGTTTTGCCAGCGGGGACCCTGCCGGACATCGAAGCTGTGGAGGATACGCTTCCCGACTGTTTTGTTCGACTCTACATCCAGCAGAGCCGCAGGTTTCGGAGATTCGTGCTCGACAAAGTGCGAGGGCGGTGGAAGCTCGACGAATCTCACATCGAGGTCTATCAACAAATGCCGTTGCCGCGATATGTTTGGGTTTGCGATGTCTGTGATCCGAAAGACACCGACAGCCAGGGCCGCTTCCGAGCGATAGCGGAATTCGTTTTGGACGCGACGGCTCCCAAGTTTGCGCAGCCCTCAAGCCTACTTGCATTTCGTGTTGGCCGATTACTGCGGGTCACGAGGGGAGCCTTCAGCAGATGGTGGGAAGCGCCGAAGGGCACACCGGACCCCTACGCCCCACTCAATGCCGAGGACTATTAGGCTAAGACTGTGAATTCGCCCCCGCGATGGATGACAAGATGACAAGGAGGAAACGGTTATCCTTGCAGAGGCTCATCGAGGATACGAGGATCGGCCGCCGCCTGGCACGCTCGCTCAAGCGCTTCCAGTTCACTCCGAGCGCTCAAGGAGTACTTGGAACTCTGAATGATCTCGTGAAGGGCTTCGTCCGCCGGTTTCGTGGAACCCGATTCTCCGTGACGTTCGTACCACTGCTTAAGGCACTCTCCGACTGCGGCAAAAACCTCGGATGGAGTCGGCTTCGTACTCATAACAGTATCCTACATAACGAGATAACGAAAGTCAACAGATGGGTCGAACCATTGAGTCCGAGAATTTCGCCTGAGGCCGCTCCTATCCTTGATCGGACAACGAGTGCCGAAGGCTGGAGGGCGGATTAGAACATGGCCTGGGGCCGTTGGCAACCGAAAAACCGTTGGGGCCTTGTGGGTCGTAGCACCCGGCAATGTCACCCTGAAATAGACTGAAGCAATGGCCAGTCACGCGGTTGTCATTGATTGCCGGCGAACCCCCATCGGTCGCTATCGCGGCGCGCTGGCCACCGTGCGTCCCGACGACTTGGCGGCGATCGTGATCCGCGAACTCGTCGCCCGGACGAAGGTCGATCCCGCCTCGATCGACGACTGCTATTGGGGGGCCGCCAACCAGGCCGGCGAGGACAACCGCAACGCCGCGCGGATGGCCGTGCTCTTGGCCGGACTTCCAGACAGCGTCCCAGGCACGACGGTCAATCGGCTCTGCGCGTCCGGGTTGGAGGCGGTGGCCATCGCGGCGAGGATGATCGAGTCCGGTCATGGCGACGTGTTCATCGCCGGCGGGGCCGAGTCCATGAGCCGCGCGCCGCTGGTCCTTCCCAAGCCCGACGAGCCCTGGGTCCGCGGCAATCAGACGATGTACGACTCGACGCTCGGCTGGCGGATGACCAACCCCAGGCTCGCGGAGAAATACTTCCCATTCAGCATGGGAGAGACCGCGGAGAACGTCGCCGAGCGATTCCACATCACCCGCGCCGACCAGGACCGCTTCGCTTACGAAAGCCAAATGCGCTGCAAGGCGGCGATGGAGGCCGGCCGATTCGCCGAAGAAATCGTTCCCGTCGAAGTCCAGCAGGGCCGACAGAAGACCGTCGTCGAACGCGACGAGCATCCCAGGCCCGACACGACCTTGGACGGCCTGGCGAAGCTCAAGCCGGCCTTTCGCGAAAACGGCACCGTCACCGCGGGCAACAGCAGCGGCCTCAACGACGGCGCGGCCGCGCTCCTGCTCATGGAGGCGAAGGCCGCCGAGCGACTCAACCTGGAGCCCCACGCCTACGTGCGGGCGTCGGCCTCGGCCGGCGTCGATCCCGCCTGCATGGGGCTTGGGCCGATCCCCGCCACGCGCAAGGCCCTGGCCCGCGCCGGTTGGAAGATCGACGACGTCGAGCTGGTTGAATTGAACGAGGCCTTTGCCTCGCAATCGCTGGCCTGCATCCGTGAACTTAAGCTCGATCCGGCGATCGTCAACGTCAACGGCGGGGCGATCGCACTTGGACATCCTCTGGGCTGCACCGGGGCGCGATTGGCCACGACCCTGCTTCGCGAAATGCGCCGACGAAAGGCGAAGCGGGGCATGGCTACTCTCTGCGTCGGCGTCGGGCAGGGTCTGACGGTACTCTTCGAGCGGCCATGATGCGTGCGCTCCGTCGAAGCCTGCGATCCGTAGCGGCGGCGTCCATCGCGGCCTTGGGCGGCTGCCTCGGCGGCGCCATCGAGCCTGACGCGGCCGCAACCCGGATCGCTCCATCAAGCCTCGATTGGTCGGACTGGGGGCTGACGCTCTCCCGCGCGGTCCAAGGAGAGCTGGTCGACTATTCCGCCGTGATGGCGGACCCCGCTCCGCTCAACCGGTGCCTGGCGATGGTCGGCCGCATCGGTCCACGGCGGACGCCCGAGCAGTTCCCCGACGACGCCGGCCGCCTGGCCTACTACATCAACTGCTACAACGCGACCGTGATGCGGAGCGTGATCGCCCTGGCCGTCGATGGAAAGCCGCCGGCCCGCGCCCCATGGGGCCTGGAGAACCGCTTTCGCTTTCGGATCGATGATCGGTGGCAATCGCCGGCGGACCTTCGCCAGACAGCCTTGGAATTGGCCGGCGACGATTGGCGCGCGCGATTCGCCCTTTGCGACGGCCGACGCGGGAGCCCGCCGCTTTGGCGCAGGCCCTTCCTGGCGGACCTATTGGACGGGCAGCTCGGTCACGTGACCCGGGAGTTCCTTTGCGCGCCCCAGATCGTGAGCATCGAGCACGGCGAGCGCAAGCGCCTGCTACTTTGGCGCGATCTGTTCGCGATCAAAGACCGGCTGGTCGCGGAGTATGAGCGCCGGTTGCACACGACCGACGCGACGGTTGTGAACGCCCTGGGGCTCTGGTCGAACCGCAGCCGCCGGCTCACGCTCAACAGCGCGATCGGCTACGAGGTGGCCGCGCTGTCCTTCGACGATCGCATCAACCAGATCGATCCTCCCCCCGAGGAATCTGCCGGCCTGCTCTCCGGCTTCAAATGAGGCGCCCCGGCGTTTTCCCAGGCCCACGGCTTGCGATCCGGGGGCCTGATGACCCGAAGAATCGACCGGGATGTTGTGCTAGGGACCGGCGCTGGCCTCGTACGCCCCGTGCTCCGCGTGAAAACGGTCCTGGGCCGCCCGGTCGATCGCGGTGAATTGCTGGCCGACCATGACCACCGCGTCGTTGAATTGCTCCAGATGCTTTTGCGTGATGCGCTCCGGCGGCAGCGGCACGAGCATCGACCACCGTGTCGGCGGCACCAGCACCACGGTCGTCCGCAGGGCCAGCACCTTGCTGACGCCCCCGCGGTAGCCTTCCCACGAGCGGCCGATCTGCTCGCGCTTCCAGAAATACTCGATCTCGGATCGACGGCCGGTGCAACGCGCCGGGTCCCAGTCCTGCGGCCCGCGGAGCACCGCGATCATCACCTGCTGCGACACCTCGGCGTGCGACAATTCGTGCTGGCCGCGGCTGGCCGCCAATTGCTTCTCCAAGGGATCATCGCGCACCATCAACGTCTGATCGAGACCGAAGCTGACCGGCGCCAGGAGAGTTGCCTCAATGCGCGTGCCCTCGATCGGGTCATCTTCGGACGTCCTCGGCGTGGCGGCGTCGGCATCGTCCGGCGGCTCCTTGTGCAGCGTGAAAAGAATCCGGGCCGTGTCGTCGGTGTGGAAGACGTGGAAATGGATTCCGACCACGTCTTGCAGGTCGGCCGCCATCCACGTCTTCCAAAGCCCATCCGGCATCTCGATGACCGGCATGGCGTCCGGGTCCTTGGTCGGCTCACCGGTGCGGTTCCGCTCGGCGACGATCGTCGGCAGCAGGCGGCCCACGCTACCGGCCTTCCAGGCGCCGGCCATTTCCTGGCCGGGAGTCACGCGCAACTCCCACGGAACACCGCCGCGGGGTGACGAAGCGCGGCGCGCTTCATAGGTCCAGCCGCCAAGCTCCAGCGGGCCTTTGATGCCAGGCTGGGCCGGCTCGACATCTAGCGGCCACAGCAGGACCGGTCTGCGGCCGGAATCGCCGCGCAGTTTCGCCGTGTCCTCGCCGACGGCCGCGCGGGTGGTGAGCAGTACGAAGAGAATGGCGGCGACTATTGCGGGAATCGTCCGGAGGAGTACCTGCCGATGATTGATGCTCATGGCCAGCCTCCGGTCGCCGTGCGGGGTGTGGTCAAGCTACACCCTATTGTAGCCGCCAACCTGGGAATTCCGCTACACGCCGCCTCCCACTCCGCGTGGACGATCTCGGCCTGATCGTCTATAGATGAAAAAGCCATGGGCGAAGACCCCCTCCTCGCTGAACTGACCGATCCGCAGCGCGAAGCCGTGACTGCCTGCGAGGGGCCTCTTCTGGTCCTGGCCGGCGCCGGCTCCGGCAAGACCCGCGTCATCACCCGTCGCGCCGCCTACATCGCCCGGACGGTCGCCCGGCCCGAGGAGGTGCTGGCCATCACCTTCACCAACAAGGCGGCCGGCGAGATGCGAGAGCGCATCGCCGCTCTGGGCATCGGCGGCTCGATGTGGGTCTACACCTTCCACGCGCTATGCGCTCGGCTTCTGCGGCTTCACGGCGGCATCGCGGGCCTCGCCCCCAACTTCTCGATATTCGACGAGTCCGATCGAAGGTCGCTCGTCTGCCAGTCGCTTGACGAGTGCCAGCTTCGCGCAGAGAACTGGCACCCGCGAGTCATGGAGGAGGCTATCAGCGACGCCAAGAACCGCCTGCGCGGGCCAGACGAATTCGACGCCGAGGCACACGATTTCTCGACCAAGACCATCGCCCGGGTCTATCGCAAGTACCAGTCGCTCCTCCTGGCTCAGAACGGCTGTGACTTCGACGACCTGTTGATGCACGTCGCCCTGATCCTGAGAGACAATGACGGCGTTCGCCGCGAGTTGTCCGGCCGTTTTCGATTTCTGTTGATCGACGAATACCAGGACACCAACCACGCACAATACATCATCGCCTCGCAGTTGGCCTCGACCCATCGAAACATCTGCGCCACCGGCGACCCCGATCAATCCATCTACGCCTGGCGCGGCGCGGACCTCCGAAACATCCTGGACTTCGAGGCCGACTATCCTGACGCCCGAATCGTTCGCTTGGAGCAAAATTTTCGCAGTTGCGGGACGATCCTCTCCGCCGCTTCCAGCCTGATCGCCCGCAACGTCCGGCGCAAACCCAAGTCCCTGTGGACCGCAGGCAGGCTCGGCGAGCCCGTCCGCGTTTGGTCCTGCGATGACGAGCGCCTGGAGGCGGCCGCGGTGGCCCAGGAGCTGAGGGAATTCCTCGACGGCGGCGGGCGCGGCGGCGACGTGGCCATCTTCTATCGCGTCAATTCGATCAGTCGCGTCGTCGAAGACGCCCTGCGCGAACGCCACGTGCCCTATCAGATCGTCCGCGGCGTGGAGTTCTATCAGCGCAAGGAGATCAAGGACGTCCTCGCCTACTTGCGGGTCATGGCGAACCAGGCCGACGAAACCGCGCTCTTCCGAGCCATGAAGTCCCCGGCGCGCGGACTCGGCAAGGCCACGCAGGAGCGACTGACCGCACTCGCACGGCAGCGGGGAGTCACGGCAAGCGAGGCCCTGCCGCTGCTCGCGGACGCGAAAGGCGCTACGGCCGGCAAGCTCCGGGCCTTCAGCGCGCTGTGGGCGGAGCTTCGTGGCCTCGGTGACCGGCCGGTCAAGACAATCGTCGAGACCGTCGTCAAGCGATCCGGCCTGGAAGACGCCCTTCGCGGAGCCCATGAGGCGGACGACGAGCCGTTGGCCAACGTCTATGAATTGATCAACGCCGCGAAACAGTTCGACACGGACAATCCCGAGGGCACGCTCGGCGACTGGCTCCAACAAATCAGCCTCATGAGCGACGCCGACGCACTCCAAGCCGATGGCGGGCCGGTCACGCTGATGACCCTTCACACCGCGAAGGGACTGGAATACCCGATTGTCTACATCGTGGGGCTGGAGGAGGGCCTTCTGCCGCACCACCGGGCCTTGCGAGGAGACGAGACCGAGCTGGAGGAGGAACGCCGCCTTTGTTTCGTGGGCATCACCCGGGCCATGCGATCGCTAACCCTGTCCCATGCCCTCTATCGAATGGTGCGTGGCGTGAACGAGCGCGCGTTGGCCTCTCGGTTCCTGCGGGAACTTCCCTCCGACGAGATCGACCGCCGCACAATTCAGGTCGAGCGGGACCGCAGCCGCGCCCACCTCGGCCGATACAATCAGGATGAGCGCCCCGTCGAGGCGGCGGGTTACGCCCCCGGGCAGCGCGTCCGCCACGAGGAATATGGCGAAGGCGAAGTCGTGGCCGTCGAGCCGCGCGGCCGATCAATCTATCTGCGCATCTTGTTTCAGGACGTCGGCGAGCGAACCTTCGCTGTCGAACACGTCACCCTGTCCGTCATGGATTGCTGATCGTGGAGCACAGCCGCTCGCGGCTTGCCGTTTGGCGAAGCATCCCCGACCCCCGCATCCACTTCGTTTTGCCGCCCATTTCCCTATCCGTTAAGGTCGTGAGCATCGAGCCCCTTTCCGCGGGAGAAACCACCGGTGCCGGCAGAGACGCGCGAATTCTGGATCGACGTCGGCGGCACCTTCACCGACTGCATCGCTCGCCGGCTGGACGGCTCCCTCGATCATCACAAGCTCCTCTCGACCGGCATCTACCGCGGACGAGTCCAGTCCGGCTCCAGCCGCGACTGCATCATCGACCCCGCGCGCCGCGCCGATCCGCCGGGATTCTTCGATGGATTCACCCTCGCGCTGGCCGCGCCGGACGCCAAAGGAGCAAATGCCGACGGCGTCACCGGCGTTGTGCGGTCCTTCGACGCCGACGCCGGGCGGCTGCTTCTTGCCAAGCCGCTCTCGGCTGCGCCCTGGCCCGGTACGACCTACGAACTTTCGTGTGGCCAGCAGGCCCCGATCGTCGCCATTCGTTGGCTGACCGGCAGTCGGCTCGGCGACGACATAGGCCCGCTCGACGTGCGACTGGGTACCACCCGCGGCACAAACGCCCTGCTGGAGCGAAAGGGCGCGGCCACGGCTTTCGTCACCACCGCAGGGTTCGGCGACCTCCTGATCATCGGCGACCAGACCCGTCCCCGCCTCTTCGATCTGCACATTCGCAGGCCGGCGCCGCTGTATCGCACCGTCATCGAACTCGACGAGCGGATCGACGCGCGCGGAAACGTGCTGCGACCGCTCGACGAGAAGTCGGCGCGGATCGAGTTCGATCGGGCGAGGCAGATCGGAGTCGTGGCCGTTGCCATCTGCCTGTTGAACAGCCATCGCAATCCCACCCACGAACGGCTCGCCGAGCAGGCGGCGCGATCGGCCGGTTTCGAGCACGTTTCCGTTTCGACGCGCCTATCGCCCCTTGTCGGCGTGCTCGCCCGGGCGGAGACCGCACTGATCGACGCCTACCTGTCTCCCGTCATGCGCTGCTACGTCGATGAGCTTCGTCGAGCCATGCCGCAGGCCCGGCTGCGACTGATGACCAGCGCCGGAAGCCTCGTCGCCGCCGAGGACTTCGTCGCCAAGGACGGCATCCTCTCCGGTCCCGCCGGCGGCGTCGTCGGCGTCGCCCACGTCGCCCGCCAGGCCGGTGTCGGCAAGGTCATCGGCTTCGACATGGGCGGCACCAGCACCGACATCAGCCGTTTCGACGGCCGCCTCGAACGCCGCTACGAGATGGAAGTGGCCGATCCGCGGACCGGCGGCCACCGTCGCATCGTCGCGCCGCTCTTGGCCATCGAGACGGTCGCGGCAGGCGGCGGATCGATCTGCGCCTTCGACGGCATCAAGCCGACCGTCGGACCGGCAAGCGCCGGCGCCGATCCCGGACCGGCCTGCTACGGGCGCGGCGGCCCGTTGTGTGTCACCGACGCCAATCTCCTCCTTGGGCGGATCCGTCCGGAACATTTTCCGTTGCCGCTCGATTCGGCGGCCGTCGAATCCAGACTTCACGATCTCTGCGACCGCATCCACGCCGCTACCGGCAAGCGATATGCTCCCGCCGAGTTGGCGGCCGGTTACGTCGAGATCGCCAACGCCCACATGGCCGCGGGCATCCGCAAGGCGTCGATCGCCCGGGGGTTCGACCCGAGGGAGTATGCGCTCGTTGCCTTCGGCGGCGCAGGCGGGCAGCACGCCTGTGAGGTGGCCCGGATTCTTGGCATCAAGCGGATCATTCTTCCGCCAAGTGCCGGTGTCTTGAGCGCCTACGGCGTGGGTACCGCCGACGTTACCAAGTTTGCCGTGAGAGACGTGGGCCGACCGCTCACCACGCCGCTGCCGGCCGACCTGGCCGAGTGGTTCACGCGGCAAGAGGCTGACTTGCGGGCGGTCCTCGCAGCTGAGGGATTCGGGCCCCACGATCTCGACCCGCCGCTTTGCCTGCTTGACCTGCGCTACGAGGGGCAAGACGTCGTCGTACCCACTGCACGTCCGAGGGACGACGACTGGGCCTGCGCGTTCGCCGCCCTTCATCGATTGTTGTACGGCTTCGACTTGCCCAGTCGCCGGATTGAAATCCGCGCTGCCCGCCTTGAGTTCACCGGCCGCACCTGCAAGCCGCGCACGGCGGAGCGCACCGGTGACGTGTCCGAATCGCGTCCTGCGGGATCGGTTCCTGTCTTTTTCGGGAACGGCTTCCTGCCGACGCCGCTCATGAACCGGTCGGACCTGTTGGTGGGGCAATCCATACAGGGCCCCGCGATCCTCCTCGAACCATCCAGCACCATCGTTCTCGCGCCGTATTGGCGGGCGACGTTGTGCCCGGCTGGAGCGTTGATTTTGGAAGACCTCGCCGGCGACCAAAACATTGGTTTCGCCCGCGACGCCGCCCCCGCGCAGCGCGCCGCCGCGCATCCCGCCTCCGAACAACTCGCCCCCCCGCAGCCCGAGCGGCCTCCCCCTCGGCTTGCCGTTTGGCGACGCGGCATTCGCGCCGCTCATGACTCCCCCGACCCGCTCGATCTGGAGCTGTTCAACAACCAGTTCGCCGACATCGCCGAGCAGATGGGGGCCACGCTTCAGCGGACCGCGGTCTCCACCAATGTTAAGGAACGCCGCGACTACTCCTGTGCGATCTACGATTCGAAAGGCGGCCTGGTGGCCCATGCCGCCCACATCCCGGTGCACGTCGGCGCCATGGGGCTTTGCGTGCAATGTCTGATCGAGGACCTCGCGCGCGACCCAGACTCGGCGCCGATCGCCGACGGCGAAGTCTTCGTCACCAACGACCCCTTCCGCGGGGGCAGCCACCTCCCGGACGTCACCGTCATCACCCCGGTCTTCGACGAAACAGGCGGCGAGGTCATCTTCTTCGTCGCCAGCCGGGCCCACCATGCGGAGATCGGCGGCATCTCGCCGGGCTCGATGCCCCCACAGAGTCGTTCGCTGGCCGAAGAGGGCGTACTCATTCGATCCATGCGCCTGCTCACCGTCGCCGACTCCGTTCGTCAGGCCGCTCCCGGCTTCCGCGACCAGGCACTGCGAAGTGTCCTGGCCGCGCCGCCCCACCCGTCGAGGGCCATCGACCAGAACATCGCCGATATTCAAGCGCAGATGGCCGCCAATCATCGCGGCGCGACCCAGCTTCGGGCGATGGTCGAGCGCCACGGGGCGCCCCGGGTGCTGTCTTACATGGGCCACCTTCAGCGCGCCGCCGAAACGAAGATGCGCTCGGCCCTTGGGCGAGTGCCCGACGGCGTACACGAATTCACCGACGCGATGGACGACGGCTCCGTCATCGCCGTCAAGGTGACCATTCGAGGCGACGAGGCGACCGTCGATTTTTCCGGCAGCGGCGACGTGCATTCCGGCAATCTCAACGCCACGCCGGCGATCGTGACCAGCGCCGTGCTCTACGTGTTCCGCTGCCTGATCGCCGAGGACATTCCGATGAATGCCGGCGTGCTGACGCCGATCCGAATCATCCTGCCGCCGGGGCTGCTCAATCCGCCTCCGCATCCTGAGCGCGTCCGCTCTCCGGCCGTCGCCGGCGGAAACGTCGAAACTTCGCAGCGAATCGTGGACGTTCTCTTCGGCGCGCTCGGAGTCGCCGCCGCCGGCCAGGGCACGATGAACAACCTGGCCTTCGGCAACGACGCCTTCGGTTACTACGAAACGATCTGCGGAGGCGCAGGCGCGGGGCCGGACTTCGCCGGCGTCTCCGGCGTGCATACTCACATGACCAACACGCGGATGACCGACCCGGAGGTCTTCGAGGAGCGCTACCCGGTCCGCCTGCGCCGCTTCTGCCTGCGGCGCGGATCGGGCGGCGCCGGCGCTCGCCGTGGCGGCGATGGAGTCATCCGCGAGATCGAGTTTCTCCAGCCCCTGGACCTCTCCCTCTTGACGCAGCGCAGGAAGCGACCGCCTTACGGCCTATTGGGCGGTCGGCCCGGCGCAGTCGGCCGTAACCTCCTGGTCCGCGCGCCGCAAGCCGAAGGCGGCGAACCTGGCCGGCAGTCGATCGAGTCTGGCGAGGAATTGCCGCCCATCTGTAGTGTCCAGGTGCGTCCAGGAGACGCCTTGATCATCGAAACGCCCGGCGGTGGCGGCTTCGGCCCAGCCAACGACAGGACCTGAGCGTGGAGTGCGCCGCTTGAAGATGCTGAAACGATTCGGCCCAGGCTTTTTTGTGGCGGCTGCCTTCGTCGGGCCCGGCACCGTCACCACCGCCAGCGCCGCCGGGGCAAGCCACGCCTACGCCCTGCTTTGGGCGGTGGTCTTTTCCACGCTTGCGACCGTCATTCTGCAAGAAATGTCCGCACGCCTCGGCCTGGCGACGCGCTTGGGTCTCGGCGAGGCCTTCCGTGCCGCCTGCCGGGACCGCGCCGTTCGATTGACGGGCTCGGTCCTCATCATGGCCGCCATCGGCCTTGGAAACGCCGCCTTCGAAATGGGAAACTTCCTCGGCACGGCCCTGGCTCTGGAACTGCTCACCGGCTTGCCGCGGGCGCTCTGCACCATCGCCGCCGTTGTCACCGCACTGGTGATCCTGGTTCTCGGCTCTTATCGCCTCATCGAGGCCGCCTTGGCCGGCATGGTGGCCCTGATGGGCATCGTCTTTCTTCTCACGGCGGTCCTTGCTCGTCCGGCAGTCGGTGAGGTCTTGGTCGGCGCACTACGACCCGACGTGCCCGCGGGCGCGCTGATGACCGTCATCGCCCTGATCGGCACCACCGTCGTTCCCTACAATCTCTTTCTCCATGCAAGCTGCGTACAGCAAAAATGGCCCGCGTCGCTGCCCGTCGAGCAGGCGATTCGGCGGTCGCGCCTGGATGCGGTCGTCGCCATTGTCTTCGGAGGCGCGATCACCGCATCGATCGTGGTCACGGCGGCGACGTGCCTCGGCGGACAAAGAATTGAAAGCGTCACGGAGATGGCGCGCCAGCTCGAGCCGCTATTGGGCAAATGGGGGCCGCACGTCTTCGCCGTCGGTCTCGCCGCAGCGGGCCTCAGCAGCGCCGTTACCGCACCGCTGGCCGCGGCATACGCGACTGCCGGAGTCCTCGGATGGGATCGTGCCGAGCGCCCGCGATCCGTTCGGGCGATGTCCGTGGTGGTGCTGCTCATCGGAGCGCTCTTCGCGCTCTTGGAGGTCCGACCGGTGAGGGCGATCATCTTTGCTCAGGCCGCCAACGGCGTCATCCTGCCGATCATCGCCGTTTTTCTCCTGGTGATCGTAAATCGCCGTTCGCTGCTCGGACGCCATGCCAACGGCGCCGCCACCAACCTGCTCGGCGGCGCGGTCGTTCTGGTGACCGCCCTCCTGGGCGGCTTCCAGGTCCTTTCCAGCCTCGGCGTCCTTCGTTGAGCGCCGTGTCGCACAGGGGCCCCGGCCCGTGAGCGTGCCCAAGGCTGTTTCGAATCGACATCGAGCCGCGGCCTTCAGGCCGCGCGGCCGTTGGTCATCCAGCTTCTGAACCGGCCGTTCGGTCAGGACCGCAGGACCCGCTCATACTCGCGCAGATTCGACTGGTAATAGCTGACGCTCGACGACAACCCTCCCGCTCGGTTTCGCCCCCGCCACAAACGCCGATGCGTCTGGATGATTCGCCGCATGTCCGCGGCCAGCCACCGCAGTTGCCGCGTCGAGTACCGCCCGTCCCGTCCGGCCAGCGCCGTTCGGCCTCGGCGACAGGCGTGACGCAGGACGGCGATCGTCGCCGCCATCTCTTGTTTGACCAGTCGTCCCTCGCCGCCGACGGCCTTCATGTGGCGCATCTCACCGGCCAGCACTTCGATGCGACGCTCCATTCTCGCGATGCCGGCGACCGTCAATCCATCGATATCCGGAATCTCGCCGAGACCCCGCTCCATCATCGCGAAGAACACCGATCGGTTCTTCAGTCGAACGCCGGACAAGTGATGTACGTCGCCGATCTCGCACCACCAGCGCCCCATCCGGCCGGTCGCATCGCCGAAGGCGCGGCGCGACAGCTCTTGCCCCACGTCCATGTGACGGTTGCTTCCGGCGCACCAGCTCACCGCCGCTGCATGGAGGAATCCCGCGTAGCTGACGGGCAGGTGTTGTCGATGGCCGAAATCGCCCCAGTCGGTGATTAATAGGCCGGCAGCGCCATGTCGTTTGCCGCTTCGCGCCGCCGCGCGAGCATTGGCCAGGGCAATCGACGTGCGCCCGGAAAAACTGCACCAACTCGACGTGCCCGGGCAGACGTAGAATTCCAGTCCCCGCCGCGCCGCCCTTCGACAATCGCGCTCGAAGGCGTGATCGGACTCGTAGCCCCACAATAGGAGCGTGGCATCCTTGGGGGCACGGGCCGGCAGGCCGGGATAGGACATCATCATGTCCCCCCAGTACATCATGCGTCGCCCGCGCCGCCGCAGCGCCCCGCGCAGCCGCATCAGGTGATCGAGATAGACCCGGCCGGCTCCGCGCTTGCGGCACGCCTCCCGGCTCCTTCCCTGGCCCAGCTCAAACGTCTCGTCACAGCCGACGTTGAACAGGCGGCCGGTGAAGTGGGGGAGCAACTGGTCATACAAATCGGTCAGCAACCTGATCGATCGCGGGTCCAGCGGATTGAGTGTGGTGGATGCTCCGCGGATATTTCCCCAGGGCGTCCGCCAGCCGCCGCTCGCCTCGGACAGGTGGCGGTACTTTTCGTGCCGCAACCACCGCTCCATGTGGCCGAACGAATTCTGATTCGGCACCAGCTCCACGCCGCGCTGCCGGCAATAGCGGTCCAGGCTGCGAACCTGCCAGGCGCTCATCGGCGAGGCCCCGCGCCAAACGACCTCGTGTCCGTGGTAAGCGAATGTGTGCTCCATGTAGAGCTGCAACTGGTTCATCTTCCATCCGGCGAGCATGTCCACGAGCCGCCGCAGCGTCCGCATCGTCGGAACCTTGTCGCGGCTGATGTCCAGCATCGCCCCGCGGACGGGAAAGTCCGGCCCGTCGACGATCTCCATCGCCCGAAGGCCCCGCCGCCCCGCGCCTAAAAGCTGGCCGAACGTCACCAGCGCGAAGCCAAGCCCCGCCGGATTCCCGGCGCGGATGACGATCCGCTGCGGCCGAATGCTCAGCGCGTAGCATTGCTCTCCAAGGGAGCGGTCCAATCGCGCGATCTCGACGGCCGGCCCGTCGCGCTTCGCAGTTGATCGTCGGATCGGCCAGTCGAACCGCGCAATTCGCCTCACCAGCCGACGCAATTGCCGTGCGGTGGCCAGGAGCGCCGCGTCGGACCGCTGGTCGACGATGATGTGGGTTCCCGATCGGCAGGAAAAAACGCCCGGCAGACGGCGGACTCGACGCGGCCGGGGGAAGACATCCAACTCTGACGCCGCGGCGATGGCCACAGGCTCGTCCCGGCTGATGGGTTAGGGCACGTTGTCGTCGGCCCCGGCTAGATGGGTGGGCAGCGCCGGGTCGAAACCGGTGGGTAAATAGCAGGCCACGGTGGCCACGGGTACGCCGCGGAGCGAATCCGTATCGGTGGCCAAGAGCGAAAACTCGCCGTTGGTCTCCTCGAAGATCCGGCGAAGCAGCGCCAAGTCGTGCGGAGGATGCTGCAACACGCCGTCCTTCACCACGAATAGGGTCTCCGCCCCCCGCGCCGTCAGGGCGATCTTCAATTCGTACCCCTCGCCCAATGCCCGATGGGTAATGGTCATCCTCGGCCCGATCCGCGCCGAAAAATCAGACGTGGACTGACCGCGCGACCGGCGGGCCTCGATCAACGCCTTGCCGAAGGCGTCGATCACGGCGGCCTGCCGCGCTGCGGACCGCGCCTCCAGCGACGCCTCGGCGCTGGGCGGCCTCGACTCTCCGACGACCTCGAAGGCCAGGGATCGACGATGGATCGCCGAGTCTTTCTCCCTTTCCGAAGCGACGACCGCCGCCGCACCGTTGTCGCGCCGATCGATCCGAACGCGAAACTCCTCCGGCTTCGACGCGGTCGCGGGCCCCGCCGGGCCAAGCTGGCAGCCCGCGATTGACGCCAGCGCCCAGAGCAGCATCCTCGCCAAACCGTGAGCCAGGCGCGGTAGTGTAGTCAGGGTCATCTTCGTTTCCTTGGATGGCGGACATCCTCGAGTTGCGGGTCGCCGTCCGCTCGGAAGGCGAATCTATGACCGCACCCCGGGAGTGTCAAGCGCGTCGCACCGGCGGGTACTGGTACAGTTTGATGGGGCACAGCCGCCCCCGGCTGTGTTTTCCTCGCAAACTGTACCAGTACCCACCGGCGTCGCACCCTTTACGCTTCACACGGCATTTGCTACACTAGCCGATGCCTCGCCGCACGGGAGGACTGATGATGATTCGATCGGTTCTCGTTGTCGTTCTCATGGCCGGTTCGCTCGTGTTCATGACCGGAACCGCCCAGTGCAACCGCGTCCCCTGCAACCCAGGTGACCCCGGCTACGATCCCTTCACCGGCACCTGTCCCTCCACGCAGCCCGGCGACACCACCATCATCATCTTCGGCCCTCCCGTACCGGGCACCGGCGGCTTGCCCACCCAGCCAGGCACCGAGGTCCCGCCCGACGCCGGCGACAACCTTGACCCCGATTCGGTCAATCTCGCCATCTTCGGGCTCAACGGGCTCTGGGAGGACAACGGTCGCGAGACCTGTGTCGTCCACACCGGTTCCGGCGTCATGGCCACGTATACCTCCAACTACGAGTGCGATCCTCAGGACGGCGGACCGGTCCAGACCACCCTCTACGATTTCGAAGGCGATTTGACGGGCAATCAGCTCGTCGGCAAGACCGTCGTTTGCCGGTTCGGCTTTCAGTCCGACAATGGCATCATCCAGGCGGACATGGTCCTGGTGCTCAGCCCCGACGGCAAAACGCTCAGCGGGACCTGGCACAACAACGACTTGGGTACCGACGTGCCGTTCAGCGTCGTGCGCAAGACCGTTGGAAACTGCATGCCGGATTTCTAAACTCCTGGCCAGGCCCAATCGATCCGCCTGACCGCGCGCGAATCATCCCGCGCCGCGCTATTTCGCCCCGGCAGGCGTGTCCTGGCAGGTGATGATCTCCGGCGACAGACGATCACCTTGAGTCAAACCGCTAAGCGTCAGGTTCGCCCAATCGTTGTAGTCGGACAGGTTCGGATTGCATAAGCGATCTCCGCAGGCGGGGTCGAGTATGCCGCAGGGGGTGGTGAACCCCGAATAGCACGTCACGTTGCGCGCGACGCCGGCGGTAATCGTCAACGAGGCGTCCCAATCGATCGCGACCGAACCGCACACCCCGGCCGCCTCGTCGAGATTGTTCTCGTTCAAGGCGATTCGGTCTCCGTAGGAATAGTCGATGATGAGGTCTCCGAAGGCGTCGCAGTCGGCCCCGTCGGCGCCGTCGAACTGGTAGCGGTAGTTCATCACCGAGTTGTAGCTGGGCTTGAAGTTCAGGTTGGTGTTGCCGCCGTGCAGCAGCCCCAGGTTATGGCCCAACTCGTGCATCATGGTCTGCGCGATGTAGGGCGTGAAAAACGTCAACTGCAATGAAACCACAAAATCGTCGCCGAGGATCTCCGCGAAGCCGGAACTAAAATTCGACGTCGAATTGTAATGATGGCAAAAAATGGAGTAATGGAAGTAGCCGGAGCGGTTCGCCGCGAAGTTCGCCGCCTTGTACGTGTTGAACTCCGAATCGAACACCACCACGAAGTCCCCGCCGGGAATCAGATTGCCGCCCGTCAACGCCCCGCCCTGTCCGTAGTCCACGTGCAGGCTGATCCCGTTCGGCGCGCCATACGGGTTGGCCACCGGCGAACCCGCGAACGCCCCGGTGATCGACGCCACGACTGCCGCCGTGGGCCGGTGCGAGTGGAACGGGCCGCCCTGCGACTCGTCGAACCAGTCCACTTCCACGAACAGGTCCTGACGGACCGGCGACGCCCCCATCGCGTGCAGGTCCAGACCGGCCAGCGTGTCGAAGACCTCGTCGCCGTCAGGCAGCCCGTCGCCGTCCGTGTCGCTCGACGACGGACTCGAACCGGTGGTCGTCGGCCCGCTGAACACCCCGTCGTCGGTCTCATACAGGTCCGGAATGCCGTCGCCGTCGCTGTCCGGATCGAGCATGACCTCGACCATCCTGGCCACGTCGTGTCCGTCGAGCAGGCTGTCGAGCGTCGTGTCCGCTGCGCATCGCGCGACGGGATCGGCGGTATCCGTGAGCACGGCATCGACGAATGGCGGCACGTCGCCGATGTCGATTTGCCGGTCGAGGTTCATGTCCGGCTTGAGGCACCACCCGGCCGCCGGACTGCCCGCCTCGCTCAACCCGGCGACGCTGAGCAGTTGAACCAATGAGCCCGCCGCTGCAACTCCTCGGCTCCGCACGGAGAACCGGCTGCTGATCCGGCGCACTACGGCTTTCGACTCCATGACTTCCTTCCTCCACCCACGAGTTTGACCGCTCCCGGCTCGCCGAGACCGGCGAAGGCGTTCGCCTATCTCGCCTCGACGGGCTGAAGCCCGAAGAGCGCGCGGAGCATCCTCGCCGCGTCGTTCTCCAACAGGACACCGACGGCGCCCAGGGCTGCGTACTCGATCGGCAATGGGCGCACCACCGAGCGCAACACCAGGTAGGTGCCCTTCTGGCTAGCCGCCGCAAGGGCCGGGGCGTCCGGGCCGGCGAACAAATAAGCCGCGGTGGCCACCAGCGCGACCGACACCAGCAGCCACACGCGCGAGTGGAGCCGGAACAGCCAGTTCGCCATCATCGACCCGATCAAGAAGGCCATGCCCACGCAAAAATAGATTTGTCCCTTTAACAGTGGATTCGCCTCGTCGCCCATCGCATAGGAGACGATCAGCCACGCGACGAGCGAGACCACGGCGATCGCTCCCAAGCCCTGGCGGATGTCGGGCGGCTGGTCAATCGACTTGGTGGCCGCCGCGCCGCGCGATCCTTCGGCCTCGAACCAGCTCTGGACCCACTTGCCGACCACGAACCCGACGGCGATGAGCGCCAGCCACAGCCAGGTCTCCGCCACCAACGCCACCGCGGGAAATGCGGAGACATCCGAGCCCGGCTCCTCGCCGACGCCCAAACGGTAGAGCACGAACGAATCCAACTGCGTGCCGCGCAGTCCCAGCGCCGCCAGCCCGATGGCGATGGCCAGCGCCCCGCGGTCGGCCGAGCCGGGACCGCAGATCGCCATGGCCAACCCGCTGGCGATCACACCCAGGCCCAGCAATTCGGCCATCGCGATCACTCCCTGATCGACGCCCATCAGCGTGATCGGAGCGGCCGGATCAGCCGGCGACGCGGCCCATCGGCCGACGTGCCAGAAGATCGTGACCGACACGGCCATCGCGCTGAGGAATCGGACTCGGCGAATCAAAGCGTGGCCCTCGCCGCTCGGCGCGGAGGCCATCGTGGAAGGGCTCGGCGCAAGAACGTCGGCCTGGTTCACGCGGGCTGCCTCGTTGCCTTCACGGTCTTGCAGGGGTGTTGGGCCAACAGTGCCTCCAACCGCTTCTTCTTGACGCCGTCCAGACGGCACATCGGCAGGCGAAACTCCTCCGCCATCATACCGCGAATCGCCAGGGCGGTCTTGATCGGAATGGGATTGGTGTCCAGCCGGAGCATCTGGCTTGCAAGGCCGAACAATTCGGCGTGGCGGCTCCGAGCCTCCTCCCAATGGCCCGCCGCCGCGGCCGCGGTCATCGCCGACATCTCCCGTGGCAGCAGGTTCGCCAGGACGCTGACGACCCCGACCGCCCCGATGCTCATCAGCGGCACCGTCATGGTGTCGTCGCCGCTCAGGATCGCGATGTCGCTCGTGCGGGACAGCTCGCTCGCCCCGTCGATCGAGCCTGTCGCGTGCTTCACCGCGGCGATGTTGGCATGATCGTCCCGCAGCCGGCCGATCGTCTCCACCGAAATCTCCACGCCGGTCCGGCCCGGAATGTTGTAGAGCATGATCGGCAGCGAGACCCGCTCGGCGACCTGCCCGAAATGCTCGTATAGCCCCTGCTGATTGGGCCGATTGTAGTACGGAGCGACCAGCATCAGCCCGCTGGCCCCGGCGTCAGCCGCGACGCGGCAGGCTTCAAGCGTCCGCTCCGTGCAGTTCGTGCCCGACCCGGCGATCACCGGCGCTTTGCCGTCGGCCCGCTTGACCGCGGCCGCGATGAGCTGTCGCGCCTCTTCGGCGGTTAGAGTCGGCGACTCGCCCGTCGTGCCGCAGGGAACCAGGCCGTCCACCCCCCCTTCCAGGACGTGATCCACCAGCCGATCGAACGCGCCGAAGTCGATGCCGCCGCCCTTGAACGGCGTCACCAACGCGACCAGACAGCCCTTGAACATTACTTACTCCTTAGGTCCATATCGTTCGAGAAGTCTCCTCATCTCGCGGACCGCCTTTCGCAGTCCGATGAACACCGCCCGGGCGATGATGCTATGGCCGATGTTGAACTCGCTAAAGCCGGGCACCGCCGCGATCCGGGGCACATTGCGATAAGTCAGCCCGTGCCCTCCGTGGACTTCCAGCCCGCATCTTTTGCCGCACTGTACCGCCGCCGCGAGGGTCTTGAGGCTCTTTTCACGCTCGGGCCCGGTTCTCGCGTGCGCATAGGCCCCGGTCCACAGCTCGACGGCGTCGAAGCCCAGCTCCTTCGACTTCTCGATCTGCGATGGCTCCGGCTCGATGAACGCGCTGGTCACGATGCCTTCTGACTTGAGCCGCTTGACCGCCTCGCCCACCCGGCCGCCCAGCCGGACAACGTCCAGACCGCCCTCCGTGGTCACCTCTTCGCGCTTCTCGGGCACCAGGGTGCACTGCGTGGGCCGAAGCCGCGCGGCGATGTCCACGATCTCCGCGGCGATCGCCATCTCCATGTTCAGCTTGCAGGCGACGACCTCCTTCAGCAGCGGCACGTCGCGGTCGATGATGTGACGCCGGTCCTCGCGCAGGTGGAACGTGATGCAGTGGGCCCCGCCGAGTTGGGCCTCGACGGCCGCCCACGCCGGGTCAGGCTCGTCGGTCCGCCGGGCCTGACGCACCGTCGCGACATGATCGATGTTGACGCCGAGCCGGGGCATGATCTACTCGCCAGTTAATCGCCCAAAGTCGCCGGCATTATAGACCACGGCCCACCGGCGACAATCCGCGACCGCCGACGGCGAATCCAGACCGTTCCTCAATTGACTCATTGCCGGTCGCCAACGAAGATGTTGCGCGCCCCAACGAGCCGCGGCCTTCAGGCCGCGCGGCCGTTCGTAAACCAGATTCTGAAGCAGCTATACAGCAGTGAGAGGGATATCACTCATGTTCGCCATTCTGCCGCCTGTAGGCCTGGGATTCTGCCTGCTGTTCTGTTCGGCGGCGGACCCCGACGGCCCCGCTCCCTCCGAGGCGGCGCGATCGGCCGTCAATCGCTTCGTGCAGGCCAATGAAAACCGTTGGCTCGAGCTTTACAAGACCTGCCACGCCGCCCCCGAGCTTTCGTCTCATGAACAGGAGTCGTCGGCCCGGCTCGCCAGGCTCTTCCGCGACGCCGGAATCGCCGTCACCGAGAACGTCGGCGGTTACGGCGTCGTCGGCTTGCTGAAAAACGGCGACGGCCCCACCGTCCTCATCCGCGGCGACATGGACGCCCTTCCCATCGTCGAAGAGACGGGCCTCCCCTTTGCCAGCAAGGTGAAGGTCGAGCTCGGCGACGGCTCGCACGTCGGCGTCATGCACGCTTGCGGTCACGACATGCACATGACCATCCTCGCTGCCACCGCCCAGTCCCTCGCCGAGTTGAAAGATCATTGGAAGGGAACCGCCCTCTTCGTCGCACAGCCCGCCGAGGAGATCGGCCAGGGCGCGCGCCTCATGATCGAGGACGGGTTGTTCAAGCGATTCCCCAAGCCGGACCAGTGCATCGCCCTGCACGTCAGCCACGAGTTGAAGACCGGCACCGTCGGCTACACGCCGGGTTGGGTCTGGGCCAACGTCGATTCCGTGGACATCTTCATCCACGGCAAGGGCGGACACGGCGCCTACCCGCACGGGTCCGTCGATCCCATCGTCACCGCCGCCCAAACGATCCTCGCCTTGCAGACGATCGTCAGCCGTCGGCTCAATCCGCTCGATCGGGCAGTCGTGACCGTCGGCTCCGTCCACGCCGGCACCAAGCACAACATCATCCCGGACACGGCGACGCTGCAACTCACGGTACGAACGTTTACCGACGACGTCCGGACGCAGGTCCTCGATTCCATCCGCCAGATCGCCACGGACACCGCCAAGGCCGCCGGCTGCCCCAAGCCGCCGGAAGTCGTCGTCCGCAACGCCGATCACACCCCGGCCTCTTTCAACGACCCGGAACTGGCCTCGCACGCGGTCAACCTGTTTCGACAAATCCTCGGCGATGAGAACGTCCTTGAGCGGCCGCCGAGCATGGGCGGCGAGGACTTCGGCCGGTTCGCCAAGACGGCCGGGGTGCCGGGGTTCATGTTCGTGCTGGGGGTGGTGGAGCCGGAGCGCTTCGCGTCGTCGCAGCGGCCGGGCGGCGACCCGCTGCCGACGGTCCACTCGGCGAAGTTTCAGACCGACCCGGAGCCGACGATCCGGACGGGGGTTCGGTGCATGACGAATCTGGCGATAAGCCTGCTGAACGTCGACACCCAATAACCCACGCGGAGCGCGGACTTTCATGCTCTTCCATGATCATCATAATCGGAGTCGACTTTGGCCTAGAGAATCTGCTGCACGCATGCAATTTGGTACCAAGCGTAGCGCTGTGCGTCTCGCAAGGTTCCGCCGAAAGTGCTGTTGTAGGCACAAGCCAAGGTAGTAAGGCATCGCAAGTAAAAGAGTGGAGGGCTCAGGAATATGGGCGATCCACGCGCCCCCAGAACCGGATTCATCGGTTCCGCTACCTACGATCGTCTGGCCGTCTGCAGAAATGCCAAAAGCGGGCCCGAGAAACCAGCCGGTCAGATCGAGTCCGAAGTCTTCAGCTAGCACATCGTGGAGGCGGCGTATTCCGGCATTCTGATCCCATATGAACGCTTCTTGTCCTAATGCTGTCGAGCCATAACCAACGACAACCGATCCGTCTGAGGATGTTGCATATGCGACGCTGTCATAAGCGCCGCCCGGAAGATCGCCAAGGCCTACCATTCCAGTTGTCTCGGTCCAACGCATTGCCTCTTCGCCAAGATCGGAAGCGCCCTCGCCGACGATTACGGCCCCATCACCTGAAACTGCTAGTGCGGCACTTGTAAACACTCCACCAGCGAGATCGCCTATCCCGATCATGCCATTCGCTGAAGTCCAACGGAATGCCTCCTGGCCGAGGCCAGAAAAACTATATCCGACAATGACTGATCCGTCGGCCGACACACCAGTAGCATCGCACTTTGAATTTCCTCCCGGCAAATATCCCATATCAATCATGCCAGTGTCTTGAGCCCACCGAAAGCACTTGATTGCTGATCCAACAGAGGCGGATGAGCCAACAATTACTGACCCATCGCCGGAAACAGCACGGCTGCTGCTCGACCAAGTGGCGCCGGGAAGATGCCCTAGGCCCATCATTCCGTCGTTTTCGGTCCAACGGAAAGCTTCAAAATTTGCGTTTGGGTCTGTAGCGCTTGCAAATCCAACAATTACGGATCCCTGATTCGAAACATTCAGTGGAAACGAGTGGCGGCTGTCACCAGTCAGGAATCCGAGCCGAAGCATTCCATTGTCAGCCGTCCACTGAAACCCCTCGTTAAAGTCCGAGTCGTTGCGACTATTACCGACAACAACGCTGCCGTCCGGTGAGATACTACGCGCAATGCTAGCGGGGTAAATGGTTGATAGACTTCCCAGGCCCATGAACGACGGTACTTCCGCCTTAGCTGAGACCAGCGGAATGAATCCCAAAACCAAACCTGTGATTAAATCAGTGCATCGAGATTTTGGTCGTGATTGCCAGCGCATGAATCGCGTTCCCCTAATAATGACTATCAGAAACGATGCAACCCGTGTCCTCGCCCCAATCATCCCTTCTCAAGATTGTTTCACACATAGCGTTTGGAATCAAGGGGTGATGTCCCACAATAGCTGTAAATAGCGGCGGTCTGGGTATCCTGTCGGGCATGTTTCACGTGCTCAGAAAGGAGCCCCAGACGCCATGAACAGTTTACCCATTGAAGAACGAATTGC